>Ga0098049_1000052_pt1 | contig 41434 bp, 33 predicted proteins | sample 13BtaG_FD_92582 | JGI IMG/M metagenome (GOLD analysis project Ga0098049, IMG submission 92582) | Marine viral communities from the Subarctic Pacific Ocean - 13B_ETSP_OMZ_AT15268_CsCl metaG | ecosystem: Environmental > Aquatic > Marine > Oceanic | place: Subarctic Pacific Ocean | collected...
AAGAAATTGAAACAGCAGGCGAATTCACTTGTACACTAACAACTGGTAAATTACCAGCGGCATTAGCGGCAGGCGAAATGGCTATTTCATTCAAAATGGATGATGGTGAAACATACACAGTAAGTAAAATTGCTGGACGTAAAGTTACTTTGTCAGCACCAAGTGCAACAGGTACTAACTTATATGACGGAAAGTCAGTGCCATGGAACTTTGATGCAGATCTAACAGACGGTGCAGCACAAGTTGAAGAAGCTGGTGACGACAACACATTAGTCGGAACTGATGACGACGACTTCACAGAAGACGCATAAGGAATAAATTAATGGAACGACCAATAAATGTTTTTTGGAATTTTTATAATCTTCTAAAAGATTTGGTAGTTTCTGTAAAACTAGGAAGCTCTGAAGCAGTGCCACATGGTAGTGTTTTAGAGCAACTTAGCAATACAACATTTAAAGTTACTGATAACAAAGGAAATGAAGGAGTGTGTGAATTAGTTAATAAAAATACAAATGACTTAGATGACAATGAAATGTCACTAATAGGTATTGTATTAGATAGTTCAGCATTTGTTTATATTGCTTCAATTGTTAATGACTTAATGATAGATTTTAATAACGTAAAATACGGTTGGGACATACACAATGACTCAACAACAAATGTATTAATGTTAACAGGGAAATAGTAAATGTCAAAGATAGATAAAGTAACCGGAGGCAATTATAAAATTGCAGTTAGTAATGGTGCATCAGGTACTATTACCCTAGATACTACTGACGGTGCTTCCGCTGTTCAAGGAACTGTTATTGTTAATGGTGATCTTGAAGTTAGAGGAACACAAACAACAGTTGAGTCAACAGTTACAACTATTGCAGACAATATTATTACGTTAAATGAAGGTGAGTCCGGAGCAGGAATTAGTGCTAGTAATGGTTATATTGCAGGTATAGAAGTTGATAGAGGATCAGAGCCTACAGCAAGGCTTGTTTTCAACGAACAAACCCAATATTTCACAGGCGGAACAAGTGGTAATGGAGCATTTAAATTACAAGACGCAACAGGAACAACTTTACCATTTACAACAAATAGTATAAACGCAGAAGGAGTTTTATATATTACAACTCCTTCAGCAAGTATTGACGTTAGCGGTACAGTAAACTATGAACGTAATATTTTTGAATATGCATTTAACGCTATCGCAAATGATTTTATTGTAACGGATCCAGGTAATGGTAATGTTATAATAAACAACGACGGATTAGTAAATGCAAAAGGTATGGTAGACTATATTACGTTTGCATTTAATAACACTCTTCAGCCAGGTATTGCTGATAATGATACAACATTAAAAACATTAGATGAATCTTCAACAGGTATAGAAAGTACAATTGAAGTAAAAGTCGACAACACGCTAATTGCAAATATATACTCTAATAGATTAGAACTAGCAGATTTAAAAATACAAAAAAATGAAATATCAACTACAATATCAGATGATAATTTATTTTTATCAGCGCCAGGGACAGGATCAGTTACAGTAAAAGATACGTTTGTAATGACCGGGTCACCATTTGACGATGACTTATCAGCTAGTCCGGCAGCGCCTGTTAGTGGAATTAAATTATTTTCAAAAGATACCGCCAACAGCGAAGGTAATGTTGGTTTGTATTATGTAAATAAAAACAATGTAACAGACGAATTAGTAAGTAGAAATAGAGCACTACTGTTCGGAATGCTCTTTTAAGGAAACAATATGGCAATCACAAACGCACAACTAACAAACACACAACTAGATGTTATTACAGTACCAGCAGGAAAAAGATATGCTATTACAAATATAATGGTATGTAATAATAACAGCGTTGACGCTGCAAATTTTGATTTACACTTTCTTCCTAGCGGAGTAGCATTAAACAATGCTATAACTAGAATTGTAAACAACTTAGTTTTACCAGCAGGCGAAACGTTTACTTTTGACTCAGAAAGAATAGTATTAGAGGAAGGCGACATAGTTAGCTTTGTTGCAGCACCTGACATTGGTGCAAACTTAACTAATCTTTCTGCAACAATAAGTTATTTGGAAGTGTAATAATGAGACTAATGAAAGCTCAAAATACAAACAGTAGGACCATATATGGTAATGGTGTTCAGTATGACATTAACGGACAAGTAGTTATTGAAAGTACCAATACTATATTAGTACCTAAAGGTACAGAAGCACAACGGCCAACAAGTCCTGTTAACGGGCAGATTAGATATAACACAGATGATGATCAATTTGAAGCATATCAAAACGGTGCTTGGCGAGAATTAAGATTTAAAGAACCAAATCAAGATCCAGGAATAACTCAACAAAATTTAGGTAACGGAGATGCAACAGAAACTGTATTTGGTCCACTAGCAAGCGGTGATGCAGATTTTCCTGTGCCAGCTGCAGCGCAAAACGTTTTAGTATTTGTTGAAAATGTGTTTCAGATTGCAACCACAAACTATACACTTGAACAAAGCTCAAGTGGCAATCTTACAGGACCAAATTCACCATACGCAGATGGTTGGTATATAAAATTTGGATCAGCACCTGATCTAGCAAAACCTATAACTGTACTACATAACTTTGACAAGTAATCCAATAAATACTACTGTATAAGGAGACATCATGGCAGTAGGTAGAATATCTGGACCGTTATTAGCAGCTAATCTTGAACGTAACGGAATTAACTTAAATGTTAAAAATACATTAAGTGATACATCTCTCCTTCATTTAGATGCAACAGCTCTTAAATTAGGATTCAATACTGATGTAACTACAGACGAAATACAAGTTTTAGGTATGTCTCAAATGCCTAGCATGATTGCTTCTACACAATTAAAAATTGGTAATTTAATTTGGGGTAACGGAAGTAATATTAATTCCTTAGACTCGCCAATAGTGTTACAAGCAGCTGTTGGCGGAAGAATAAATCTATCAGGGTTTGCAACAGATCAAATTGAAATTAATGATAATAGTATTAAAAGTTATAATACAAATTCAAATATTGATCTAAGACCAAACGGCACAGGTACAACAGAAATACCTACTAATTTAGAATTATTTGGAAGTTTACATTCACAATCTAACATTACTTTTGATGGTAATATTACAATAGGTAGTGATGATGAAGATACATTGGTTTTAAACGCAGAAATGACTAATGATCTAAATCCAGGCACAAATAATACCTTGAAATTAGGCAAGGCTGGAAAACGTTTTGGAGAAATTCATCCTGGTGTTGTTAATGGTCAAGTAATAAATTCTGGTGATATTATTGCTGGCACAGCGAGTATGAACTTACGTGTTGGTAATATATTTTATGTTAGTAAAAACGGAAACGATTCAGCAGTAGGCGACAGTGTACAAGGTCCTATGCTTACTATTAAAGCGGCACTAGCAAGAGCTGATGCAAGTACACAAGGACCAGTTGAAATACATATATTTCCTGGAGAATACGAAGAAATATTTCCTTTAGAAATACCAACTAACGTAAGTATAGTTGGACATAACATGCGTAGTGTTATTATTAAACCAACAGCAGGAACAAATACAAATAACTGTTTCTTAATGAATGGCGAAACAACCGTCCAACATGTTACTATAAAAGATTTCTTTAGTCCGGGGCATGCATTTAGTTTCGCATCTAATACTGTTGTAAGTAGTAGAAGTCCTTACATACAAAACGTAACAGTAATTACAGCAGGCAGTGTAACAAGTGCAAGCGATCCTAGAGGCTTTGCACAAGGCGATGCAGGTAAAGGCGCATTAGTTGACGGAGCAAATGTTTTAAGTGCCAGTCAAGAAGCAAGTATGCTATTCCATAGTGTTACATTTATCACACCTGGAGTTGATGCGGTTACAATGACAAATGGTGTTAGAGTTGAATGGCTTAACTCTTTTACATACTTTGCTAACAGAGGATTATATGCTGTTAGAGGAGTAACTGGTCATTTAAGTACAGACGGATCAACAACACAATTTGGAGCTGAAATTAGATCAATAGGTTCAGCAAATGTTTACGGAAATTACGGAGCAGTAGCTGACGGTGCAGATACTATTATGTATCTAATACAACACAACTTTGGATATATCGGAAGTGGTAAATTCTTAGACAATGATTCAAGTAGAGCAATACAAGCTCAGGAAACAAGTGAGCTTAACAGTGGAAATATTTATTTTTCATCAACTGACCATCTGGGTAACTTTAGAGTTGGTGATCAATTTTTTGTTGACTTAGAAAGCGGCGAATCAAGTATTGTTATTACAGAAGCACAAGTAAATGCACTTAATGGTATTAATGTTACAACTGGTGGATCTACAAGTATTTTAAACGGCGCACAAGCATCAACAGGCAATCTTATAATCACAAATAATACATTGTTTAGTAGTCCGGGAAGTATTAATATTGATAGTGCTGCTGGAATAATGAATTTCTTAGATAACACAAATGTCACTGGTAATGTTGTAATGTCAGGCGATTTTACAATTGGTGGCAGTGCAATAGGATTTGGTAATGATGCTAATGATACAATTAGTTTTGCACAAGAAATTGATCAAAATATCGTACCAGATATTAGCGGAGCATATAGTTTAGGACTAGCAAGTAAGACTTGGAAAAAGGCTTGGTTAAGTGCTGCACAATCTGATGATGTTTTAATACAAGATAATTTTATAACAACTACTGAAACAAATAACGATTTAGAATTTAGAGCTCAAAGCACTGGCGTGGTATTACTAGAAGATATAGCTGTAGACGAAAATAAACTTTTCACAAGAGCTGATGATTTAAATTTTACTACAAATACTAATTTTGACATAGCAACTACAGGATCAATTAAATTACCTGTAGGTACAGACGGTCAAAGAATCAACGCTGATTCAACTGGAGCACCAGGAATAGGATCAATTAGATATAGTACAGATTCAAACAGGTTTGAAGGCCAAACTGTTAATGCTCCAATTACATTTAATGGTGTATTTTCATCAGACAGACTAACTAGTATAACAGTTGATCCTACATCAAATAATATTAGATTTATAGTAAACGGAGCAGTAGATGCAATAGATTCTTCTACAATGATGACAGAGATCACAGGTGATAAAATTTTATTTGGAGCTCTTACTGTAGATGATATTAAGTTAGACGGTAATACTATTTCAACCGAAGTATCAAATAGTAATTTAGAATTTGCTATGCACGGTGACGGAAAATTTATACAAGAAGATTTAAAAATAAAAAATAACATTTTAGAAATAACTGGCGGTGGCCCAATGACATTTGTAACCGATGACGGGTACTTTGCGTTTAGAGGAGCGTCAGGAATAGTCATGCCAAGTGGCGGCGATGACACTAGAGGACCTAATCCACAAACTGGTGATACTAGATTTAATGCTAGAGCAGATGTAAAAGCCCTAGAAGTATACGCAGGCGTAGACAATAAAGAAGGTGAATTCCAGGAATGGATTCCAGCTACAGGTGCTGGCGAAAGTGTTACTATAGAGTTTCAAGAAGATCAGGTTAATATTTACAGCTTAATACTTGGATAACAAGCATAAATTTTCATTTCCAACTAAATACTACTAATGCAAAGCAGCGACCATTGTTTTGCACTTACAAACCGCGGTCAACCAGCGATAGAAGCAAATGCTTGAACAGGTTGGAGGCACAGGATGCCCGTATAAGGAGAAAAAATGGCTGTAGGTCGCATATCCGGTCCGTTGTTGAAGTCGAATCTTATTCGTAATGGAATAGATTTAGCTTTTGAAACAGACCTACTATATTTAGATGTAAACAATCAGCGCATTGGTGTTAAAAACTCATCTCCCCAATACGATTTAGACATTACTGGTACAATGAGAAGTACTAATATTAATGTTGACAATAATTTAGACATAGCAAATATTAATGTAACTGGTAATACAATCAGCACCTCAGAACAGTATTTAAACTTAGGTACCCTTGATAATATAGTTTATCAAAACAAAGCAAGAATTGATGGCATTGACATTCAGGGTAATGTAATAAGCACTAACGATTCTAGTGCTAATTTAGAATTTAGACCAAATGGCACAGGCGAAGTACATGTACATTCTGATATGAATGTCACTGGTAACATCCATGCTACTGGTAATATTTCTGCAGACGGTGATATTATAATTGGTGATGCTGATACTGATAGTATTACAATTAATGCAGAAATAGGAAGCGATATTATTCCTGATCAAACTGATACTTTTAGCATAGGTGAAGCAGGAAAAATATGGAGCGAAGTTCATGCACAAACTTTATTTACTGGACAAATAAACACAACTGATTTATTTGTAAGTGGAATAGATCTTACTCTTAGACAAGGCAATTTAATTTATGTAAGTGAAAACGGCGACGATACACATTCAGGGACACATCCTCAGGATCCTGTTGCGACTATTAAACAAGGATTAAGTTTAGCAACAGCAGGAGATACAGTTTATATTACACCAGGAGTGTACACTGAAGTTTTTCCTTTAACATTACCAGTTGGTGTTACACTTAAAGGTGCTGGTATTAGATCAGTTACAATACAACCAACAGCAGGTACAAATACTAATGATGCTATATTACTTAACGGTGAAACAACTGTTGAAGATTTAACTATTACAGGATTTTTTAGTCCGGGTTATGCATTTAGATTTGCAAACAATATTACAGTTACGTCAAGGTCACCTTACGTAAAAAATATTACAGTTATTACAGCAGGTAGTGTAACAACAGCAGAAGATCCAAGAGGGTTCAATCAAGGAGATGCTGGTAGAGGTATTCTAGCTGACGGATCAGTAGCAAATGCATCAAGTAAAGAAGCAAGTATGTTGTTCCACAGTGTTACATTTATAACACCAGGGGTTGATGCATTAACAGCAACAAACGGCGTTAGAATAGAATGGCTAAACTCGTTTACATATTTTGCTAATAAAGGAATACACGCACTTGACGGAACAGCTGGTCTAAAAAGCGATGGTAAAACACGTATTAGACTTAGTGGAATAACAGGCACATTTAATGCTGCTGATACAGTTACATTTACATCAACTGATGCAAGTACTGTTGAAACTGTAACAGTTGAAAGCGTTGATAATGATATACTTGTTATTGACGGGAAGAATACAAACTTTATTGGATTTGACACAACTCCGCAAAGTATTTCAAACGGCGCAGGTGCAACAGCAACAGTAATAGAAAATGTAGATTTAGCAGACTTTGGTGCAGAAATAAGAATGATCGGTTCTGCATGTGTATATGGTAACTTTGGTATTTACGGAGACGGTCCGGGTATTATTGTATATGCAATTGGACAAAACTTGGCATACATTGGTAACGGAAAAGAAGTTACTAACGATCCAGGAACAGTTATTCAAGCAAACGAAGTAGTTGAATTAAACAACGCAAAAGTAAGATACAACTCAGTTGACCATAAAGGTGACTTTAGAGTTGGTGAATTATTTTATGTAAACCAAGATGACGGTACAGTTAGTTTCACAGCAAATGCACTTACTGTTGACTTAACAACAGGTGCAACATTTACAACAGGCGGAGATACTAGTTTTATAAACGGATCACGCATTGACGTTGGAAATTTAAGACTAACTGGAAATACATTATCAAGTACTGTAGGTGATATTAATCTTAATAGTAGTAGCGGAGCAATTAATCTATTAGACAATGTTGACATTACTGGTAACTTAGATGTTAGCGGTGACGTAACTATTGGCGGAAATATTACTATTGGTGATGAAGGTACAGATAGTATAGAAATTGTAGCAGGTATTAATAGTAACTTAGTACCAAGTAGTACAAGTACATTTAGTTTAGGAACAAATACAAATACTTGGTCAAAACTTTGGGTATCAGAACTACAAGTTGATGATGTTAATATTAATACAAATGTAATTACAACTACATCATCTAATGCAGATTTAGAATTACGTGCAAACGGAACAGGTAGTGTTGTAGCTGAAGGATTTACATTTGAAACAAATAATATTTCAACTACGGGTGATATGGTATTTGATGCTGGTTCAGAATTAATTAATTTTAATTCATCAGGAGCAATTAGACTTCCAACAGGAACAACAGCACAACGTACAGCTGGCGTAGCAGGAGAACTACGTTACAACAGTGAATTAGCAAGATTCGAAGGATTTAACGGTACTAATTGGATTAATTTAAAGGGTGTAGAAGATCTCAACGGAGATACTAGAATAACAGCTGAATTAACAGAAGGCGCAAATGACGATATAATTAGATTCTATGTCAAAGACGATGTAGTTTTTAGTGTAGATGCTAACGGATTTAATGCAAATCAAATTGAAATAGATAATATTCGCATAGATGGTAATGTGATAAATACAACGTCGGGAGATTTAGACTTAGTTTTATCGCCCAACGGAACAGGCTCAGTTGTAATTGATAATTTTTCTATCAAGGACAACACTATAACACATACAGTACCTCAAGGCATAATGGAGTTCCAAAAAACTGGAGTTAATGCGTATTATAAATTCGACGGATCATACGGATTAGTTATACCAGTAGGAACATCATTAAATAGACCAGCAACGCCTGAAACAGGCATGATACGTTTTAACACAGCTGATCTAAGAGTTGAAGTTTTTGATGGTAGTATATGGACTAGTGTAGCAGGTTTGAGCGGAGCGGTTAGTTCAATCGACGCAACAAACATTGCAATTGAAAATGTTTTATTTATGGGATAAGGAAATATAGATGGCAACCTTTTTTAGAAATGAAGTAGTAAAAAACGTAGGAACAACACCAGTAAAAGTTATTGAAACTAATGGTGCTACACGAGCAACAGTAATTGGATTAAGTTTTACCAATCTTACTGATAAGTTTGTGTATGTTAACGTAGAACTACAAAGCCAGGATAGTGCAAGAGGATTTTATTTAAAAGATTCTATTCTTCCTTCAGGCACAAGTTTACGTGCAGTATCATCCGGCGAAAAATTAATATTAGCAACTAGTAATGCAATGTATGTATCATCAACACTTGATGATTCAGTTGACGTGATTATTAGTTACGTGGAGATAACATAATGTACTATATAGGAACAACACCAACAGACGTAGCAGCAGGATTTATCAAAAGATACTTTTACGGATTACGCAGAAACGAAGACGGCGAATTATTTTTACAGCAATTAGATCAGTTACGTCTTGGACAAGAAAATGTTGTTATTGTTAACGATCTTGGTATTGCTTCAGAAAACTATCCAGACTTTGAAGAAGGTATTGACTTCCTTGATGGCATTGATATTGATCACGAACAATTATATCCAAACTTGCGTTATCAACAGTTTAAGTGGGAAAACAGAAGTTTGCTATATTACATTGAAGAAGACACAGGATTTTTTGTACAAAGAATTTCAGAAGCATATACTTACCCAGACAAAAACAGTTCTCCGGCTTATGGAGAAGGTAACGATGAAAACGTGCTTACACAATCAAGCAGTGAAAAGATAGGATACTAATATGGCAGAGTTTAAGTTAGATAGATTTAAGTATACGTGGAAAGGGCAATGGGCTCTAAGTACAGAATACTTAAAAGATGATGTTGTTTATAATGGCGGTAAAAGTTATGTTTGTATTGTAAGTCACACTTCAAGTACAGAATTTGGAACAGATCTAGCTAGAATATTACCAGGATCAAATCCTCCTGCTCCAGCACCATACTGGATTGTAATGACCAGTAGTAAAACATTTAGCGGCGATTATGAAATTGGCGTAGAGTATATACCTGGTGAAATAGTTTTATTCAATGGTAAATTACATTTATGTATAAAACCACACACTTCAACTAACTTTGCAGATCAAACAAGCAATTGGGAAGATTTTGGAGACGGAATAGATTTTGTTGGTCCGTGGGTTTCAGGTACGGGTTACGGAGAAGGAGCATTAGTAAGATATAACGGTATTGTATATCGTTGTAAATTAGCACACGATGCAAGTGCAACACTTGAAGAAAGTATAAGTGCTAATCCTAATTTTAATTGTTGGGATATTTTCCATCCAGGAAAAGAATGGCGCAGTGCTTGGTTAACAAATACATTATACAGAGTAAATGACCAAGTTTCATATGGTGGCGCAATATACGAATGTAATACTACGCACACTTCTGCAGGCAATGCAATTGATAACACAAACTTTACAATTACATTTCCGGGTACAGGATTTAAAAATGATTGGGATTCACTTTCTGTTTACTCCGTTGGTGATATTGTAAGATATGGCGGATTTTTATATAGTGCTATAAACAACAACCAAGACAGTCAGCCTAGTTTAGTTACAGTGCTAGACGCACAAGGAAAAGTTGTATCACAGGATTTAGGCGGCGACTCAACCATTAACTGGAGAGTACTAGCCAAGAGTAACGATTTTGCAGGGGACTGGGTATTAGGAAGCGAATACCAGGCAGGAGATATTGTACAACGTGGTGGTTATTTATATGAGGCAGTAAGAGATGTAGGTTTACAAGACGGCAAAGATAGTGCAAGTACTGACCTTGATCCGGAAGTATGGAACTTACTTGCAAAAGGACAAAAATGGAAAGCTAATTGGAAAACAAATACTTACTATTCAAGAGGCGATGTAGTTTATTATTTAGGAAGTACATATACCTGTAACTTTGAACATTCATCAGACTTTGAAAAAGCACCAGGAGATTTTGCTGTAGGTATATACAACTATTGGGATTTAACTGTACAAGCAGGACAGCAAGCAGCACTTACAACAAAGGGTGATTTGATAACTTATGGTGCTTGGAGAAAAGACAATTACGAAGACGATAGTACACTTGGCGATGCAAGAGTACCAATTGGTGAATCAAATCAAATTTTAAGTGTTACAGCAGAACAAGAAGTATTTTGGCGTAATAGAGATTTTGAAAACCAAGTTGTATATGTAGGCTTAAATGGCAAAGACCAAGACACATATGGTAGAGAGCCCGAAACACCATTCCGCACAGTAAGACATGCGTGTGAATGGATTGAAGATAATTTTAATCCTTTAGTACCAACTAAAGTAGCTGTGTCAGCAGGAAGATTTGACGAGATTGGTCCAATTACTATACCAGCAGGATGTGTTGTAATGGGCGATGAACTTCGTGCAACAACTATTGCAGCCACTGGTCCAATTGCTGATTATCAAAACGATACGGCCTTTCACAACAATATTATCTCGCACTTTTTAGGTATATCACAAAAATTAGTTCTAAACGAACAAGTAGTTTCACAAAGCGGAAATACAGTTGAACAAAAAAGAAACCTACCAGTTGGATCAAACGATGCTTTTGTTTTAATGGGTGCGAGAAAATTAGATTATTTTAATAGAATTCAATTTATTTCTGCAAGTGGTGCTACAAATCCTACAATGAGTGGTACTAATACTATGAGTACTGATACAGGGTTGACAAATGCTGCAGCTATTATAGAGCAAAATAAAGAATATATTGTTCAAGATTGTTTTGGATATATTAGAACAGTATTCCCAGATTTTGACGGTGACCTTCTACGTATTAGAAATGATGTACAAAGTTTCATACGTGCAATGATAAGAGATTTAAAATACCCAGGAACATACGGAACAATAAACGCAGCTAACAGATATGCAAGAGCTGTGACAGGATCAGGTACAACTGATATGTTCCTAGTAAGAGATACAACAGGCCTGCGTCAAATGACTATTGAAGGACTAACTGGCGGATTGAATCCTCCAGGAGTTTACGACATTTATCAAAGACCAACAGGTGGTGCATGTGTTGCACTTGATCCAGGTTGGGGACCAGCAGATGAAAGGGTTTGGATTGCTAACAGATCACCTTACATTCAAGGTGTTACAAACATCGGTGAACGTTGTTATGGTAAAAAAGTAGACGGTGCTTTACACAATGGCGGTAACAAGTCAATGACATCAAATGACTTTACACAAGTTTTAAGTGATGGTATTGGCGCACACATATTAAACAATGCACGAGCTGAGCTTGTGTCAGTGTTTACGTACTATTGTGCAGTTGGATATCTAGCAGAAAGTGGCGGAGTGATACGTGCTACAAACGGTAACAACTCATACGGAAGTTTTGGTGCTGTGTCAGACGGCAACGATCCTCTAGAAACTCCAGATGCAGGAACAGTAAACAACAGAGTAAACGAAGCTATTGTTGAAAGTGCATTTGCAGGCGGATCTGCAGATGAACTATTCTTATTCCAATATTCACATACTGGCGAACAATATACAAATGCAACAGCAACCATTGTTGGTGCAGGTGATGACGCAACAGTAGAATATGTTGATTTTAGAGACGGCGGCGTTCATGAGCCAAGACTTATTAATACTAAAGGTTCGGGTACAGAAGGCGGAAGTGGCTTTAAGGTTAGTGCAAGTAGCGCACAAATTACAGTTGATGCATCAGATAGAATACGTTTGAATGCTAACGATCCAACACAATTTACAGAAGATATCCAAGATATGCGTGTTATTATTACAAGTGGTCGAGGTGCAGGACAATATGCACAGCTTGACGTATTTGATAGTGTAACTAGAGATGTAACAGTAACAAAAGAATCAGACGGTACAGCAGGTTGGGATCATATTATTCCAGGTACAGACTTGGTACCAGATTTTGACTCAACTACTAACTATAGAATTGAAGCAAGTATTATAGCAAGTCACCCAGGGTTTGTTTCAACAAACGGAGATTTACCAGCCGCAAGAGAATTCCGCGGAGCAACTTGGGGATATCAAACTGTTGATTATACAAATATTACTGTTGGAATTGGAACAGGTGAAACTTTTGATGACGAAGCTGTAGCTGCAAGATTTAATGTTCAACGTAAGGGACAGGCATATAATTTAACAAAAGTTGGTTCAGGTGCAGGATATGCAGTTGGAGATAAACTTACAATCTTAGGAACAGCACTAGGCGGAACAACGCCAGCTAATGACTGTGTTATAGAAGTACTTTCAGTATCAGACGATAGTACAAACGCTATTGTAACATTTAGTAGTGCAGGTACACCAAGAGGAAAACGTGCGGTTGCTATCGCAGATCCAAACTTCACAGCATATTCAGATGATGGTACAACTTGGACAGAAGGTAATTTACCTAACGTAGGTGATTGGAGGAAAATTGTTGCTGGTGAAGATGCATATATTGCATTAGAAAATAATACTAGCAATGTAGCATTTAGTTATGATGGAGAAACATGGATTCAAAGAGCATTACCAGGCTCAGATAATTGGGTTGATATTGCTTATGGTGGCGGAAGATTCCTTGCAATAGCTGAAGGAAGTAATGCTGTTGCAACTAGTACTGACGGACTTACATGGACTTCCGGAACTATACCTGACAGCGATGACTCAACTACAGCGCAGTGGCAAAAAGTAGAATACGGTCAAGGAGCATTCGTTGTATTATCAGGAAGTGATCAGCAATCAGCTGTAACCACTAATGGGTCAGCTTGGACACTTTATTTAAACGCATTGCCTGCAGGTGAATATGATTGGGCAGGATTTGCATATGGAGATAATAGATTTGTTGGTGTTACATTTAGTGGTAAAACAGTTTACTCTTTAGACAAAGGACAAACATTTAAATTAGGAACACAGATTCCACAACTAGATGGCGCTGACTTACAAGTAAAAGATTTTATCTATGGCCAAGGCGTGTTTATGGCAATTGGAGACCAAAGTGTGATAGGCACTGGCGCAGCACAACCAGGAGACGAAATTGATAGATGTGCAACAACAGAGGATGGTATAATTTGGACCGAACGTAATATGAATAACAACGGCAGATTGTATAGCACATTGTTGTTTGCAAATCCAAACTCAGTAGGAAAGTTTATTGCATTTGGTGATGTAACATCAACCAATGCTTTAAGTATAATGACTACAGGCAGACGTGCAAGATTTAAAGCAAATGTTTTCCAAGGTTCGTTTAATAACATATTAATGTGGGATCCAGGTAGCGGATATTCAGATGATAATCCTTGTCAATTAACTATTGTTGATACAACATTTGTTACAGGACTTGAAGTTGATATGCGTTATGGTAACGGGGTATTATCTCAACCATCATTTATTAATAGAGGTGCAGGATATAGAACAAGTAGTTCAACTATTACGATAGCAGGCGACGGCTATGCAGATATTATACCAGAAGCAAATGAAGTAGTTATTGACGGAGTTAATGTTGTCCCAGGTCCTGGTGTACAAATTAGATTTTCAACATTACCCGATTTAGAAACTCAAGATCCAGCAGACTTAAAATTATATACAGGAGTAGGTATTACTGACTTAGGTGATGACGGTTCTGGTAATAATACTAGAAGTATAAAATTTACAATTACACCTAGACTACGTAACGAAAACAATATGTTACACGGAACAGCAGTAACATTAAGAAGTGGATATAGTCAGTGTAGAATTACAGGACACGATTTCTTAGATATTGGTACAGGAAACTTTGAGGAAACAAATTATCCTACACTATATTCAGGAGGAGCATTTTTTACAAGTGCGCCAGAAAACGAAGTTGAAGAATTAAATGGTGGTAGAGTGTTTTACGTATCAACAGACCAAGACGGTAACTTTAGAGCAGGTGAACTGTTTAGTGTGCAACAGGCAACAGGTATTGTTACAATTAGTGCTGAGTTCTTTGACTTAGATGGTTTAAGCCAGTTATCATTAGGTGGTGTTAGACTTGGTGGTTCAGGAGCTGTAGTAAACGAATTTAGTACTGATGGAACATTTAGTGCTGATTCAAACAATATTATTCCTACACAAAAAGCGGTAGCAACATTCTTAGCTGATAGATTGTCAGTTGGTGGTTCAGACTTAGAAACAAACGGACTTGTTGCTGGTACTGTAAAAATAGGAACTGATACAAACGAGATATCTACAACAACTGACGGATATCTTAATTTTCCAAGAGTAACTAGTTTTGACGGTAAAGATGCAAACAATAATTTAACAGCAATACAAGGCACAATTATAAGTCAAATGCTGTTTGCAAGAGAATTTGTATCCGAAATCCAAGGCGGATCGAGTTAATGGCAACAATGATAAATACAATAGTGGAGCAGATAAATGGCAGAGTTTAAGTTAGGTAGAATTAGATTTGTATGGAAAAGTACGTGGGTAACCGCTACTACATACTTCAAAGATGACGTTGTAGAATACGGCGGCAAAATATACATTTGTGTAACAGGACATGATAGTTCAGCAAGCTTCTTTACTGATTTAGATATTATTCCGAGCAAATGGAATATTATGGCTGATGGCCAAAAATGGCTAGGCGACTGGCAACCACAAACAGCATATATTAGAGATAATATTGTACGCTACGGTGCTACAGTTTATATCTGTAAAACGGATCATACATCTGCCGTTGATTCAAGTACAGGTTTAGAACCAGACATTGCTAAATGGGACGTATTTGCTACAGGATTAGATTACAAAGGCGATTGGGCTACAACATATGATTACAAAGCAAATGACTTAGTTAAGTACGGCGGCTCAACATATGTTTGTAACACTTACCACATTAGTGCAGCAACTGATGCACTAGGACTAGAAGCCGACTTATCAAAATGGACAGTATTTAATCAAGGGTTTGATTGGAAAAATGATTGGGCGCCAAGCATACGTTATAAATTAAACGATGTTGTAAAATTTGGCGCTAGTTTATGGATTGTAAACGCTTATCATACATCACAAGCAACATTTGCAGCAGACAGTTCAAAATGGACTAAGTTTGTTGAAGGCTTCCAATACGAAAGTGAATGGAATGATGCAATTGGTTATCAACCAGGTGACGTTGTACAATTTGGCGGAAATAGTTATATTGCTAGAGAAGATACACTTGGTCCTAAGCCAGGAGACAGTGGTGGAGTAATTACAGGTGCAACATCAGCAGCTGAAATAGTTATTACAAGTAACTTACATGAACTTAGTAATGGCAAACAAATTACAATTAGTGGCGTAGTTGGTATGACTGATCTTAATAGTAATAACTATTGGGTAGGTGCAGTAACAGATAATACTTTTAAACTATATACAGATAGAGCATTAACAACAGCAGTTGATTCACAGAGCTTTGGTGCATATACATCAGGAGGTACTTGGTTAACAACAGCAACAGGAACTCCAGAATGGGACTTGTTTGCACGTGGTATGAAATTCCAAGGAGACTGGGAAGAAGATTCAACAAACAGATACTATTTACAAGGTGACACTGTACGCTTAGGCGGATACATGTATCGTTGTATTTTAGGACACAGAACACAAACTCCACCTAACACAACATACTGGGAAAAATTAAGTACTGGTTTTGATTGGAAAGGTAACTGGGCAGATGACGCAACTTATGTATTAGGTGATGTTGTACGCTACGGTGATAACTCATATGTTTGTATCCAAGGACACATTTCAGAAGGTGATGATGGTTCATCAGGTGATCCAGATGGAACTGGCGGCATTTCTGCAGCTAATTCAAGACCAGATCAAGATACAACAGGCACATATTGGAACATTATGACAATTGGTACTGAGCAATCAGTATTAACTACAAAAGGCGACATGGTTTATTACAGTGGCGCAACTCCAGTTAGATTACCAATTGGTCAAGATGGACAAATACTTACAGTAAATTCAAATGGTGTACCAAACTGGGAATTCTTAGGACAATCAGTAGATGTATACTATGTTGCAGAACATGGCACTGATGCACCTGCTCCGCTTTACGGAAAAAATATTGATAGGCCTTACAAAAGTATTAGATATGCAGCGCAACAAGTTGAAAGAGGCACAAAAGCTAATGATGCATCAAGATTATTAGAAATGAATAGACGCTTTATACAACGTGAAATTGTTGAATGGACTGACTATCAGATTGCTAATAATACAAGTCCTTTTACAAGTTCATTTACATATGATAGTAAAAAATGTGAAAGAGACATGGGTTATATTATTGATGCTTTTATATATGATTTAAGACATGGCGGAAATATAAAATCAAGAGAAGTTGCATTATCATACGTAACTGATCCAGGACAATTTTATGCACTAGGTCAAGAAGGAGAAACTGTAGCTAGTATTAACTATGGTTTAACACTAATTGAAAAAGTACTACAACAGGCTGCACCAGCAGTTAACTACCAAACAACAAACGGTGATAACTCTACTAGAGTTGTACCACAATATTTTGAAACAGCACTCGGGGCACAGGATTCGGTTGTGTATGATGGAACAATAAGCGGAAGCAGTTCTGGAGGCACTTACTCAGATGAAACACCAGAGGGCGGATATGCCGAGGGCGGAGGATACTAATGGCTACTAATTTTGCAACTATTTCCAGTTTAGGAAAAATAATTACAGATGCAATTACCGCAGGTAATGCAACAAACATTCCGGCAAGAAGCATACGGAAAACATTAATTAAAGTAACAACTGGGCAATATAGAGAAGTACTACCAATTATTATTCCAGCAGAATGCTGTATAATGGGAGACGAACTTCGTTCAGTTAATGTACAACCAAGAAAATCTACAAACTCAACATTAACTCCTAAGAGTGATTATAAATATACAAGTAAAGCCTTAGAAAGAATTGAGCAAGTTGTTGGTAACGTAGCATCAGGTCTTACAATGACCCCAACTACAGGAAATACTTTAACACAAACAACAGCATATCCTTACGCAGAAACACCTCAAGCCTGGGAAGGCATAACACGTCAAGTACGTGGTATACGTAGAAACATTGATGCACAATTAGGCGAAAAACTTTATGCACAATTTCCTAAGCCATGGGAAATGACAAATGCAAATGCAGGCCGCGGACGTGACTTGTTTTTACTAAACAGAGAATTTATTAAAACAGAAACTACAGCATATATTACTGAAAACTATCCAAACTTAAAATACAGTCGTACAAAATGTAAACAAGATATTGGATTTATTTTAGATGCTATTGCTTATGACTTAACATACGGTGGTAACTGGCAATCAGTTGTTGCAGGTGAAGCATATTACACAGGCGCTGTACTAGAAATTGCAGCGACTGAAAAAGCGGCAACTATTGCTGCATACGGTTTCATGAAACAGCTAGTACAAACTGTACAGCGTAACATTACAGTAACACCTGTACTACAAACAGAGGTAGCACAAATTGCAGGTACTGGTGGTACAGCAAGTGAATCAACTACAATTGGTAACTTGTTCGATGACATTACAGATACAATTGACAGTGGTGTAGGAACAGTTACAGAAGTATATCCGAGTGTTGCAGGAGCAAATGCTTTAACTTTTGCTGATACAACAGCAATTGACGCAGCAAAAGACCAAGTTGGTGAATATACAATTGACTTTATCAATAAAAACTTTGGTAGCTTCAAATATGACAGTGGCATTTGTAGACGTGACTTAGAAATACTTTCTGAAGGCGCACAGAATGATACACTTACTGGATCAAACTATCTAGCTATACAAGCAGGTAGAGCTTACAGAAGAGAAACATCTGAATATTTACAAGGTGCACAAAAAAGCCAAACTGTTGGCGCAATTAGAAAGTTCCGTGATTTACAATTAGCTGATTTAACCGATGCAACTTATACAACACGAACAACAGCATTTTATAACGAAGTAATTGATATTTTACAAAATAGCACTACCGCTGAAGATGCATTAACTTTTCCAAGTTATAATTCAACAGCAGATGCTATTAAAGCTAAAAACTTATTAGTATCTAATAGACAGTTTATAATTGACGATGTAGTTAACTATGTCGAAAATACATATAATAATCCTCCAGGATCATTTGTATATGACAGAGCACGTTGCGAAAGAGATGTAGCATTTATTGTAGACGGATTATGTCATGATATTATGTACGGCGGAAATATTGCCCAAGTACGTATTGCTAAATCATACTTTAACTTAAACGGTGCAAGTGTTATTCCAGGTGAAGCAACGGAAACTATTGCAGCATACGGACACTTATCAAGTGTTGCACAAGATGTTATTACTGAAGTTTCAATTACAAAACAAACTGGTAACACACAAACACAAAGTACAAATGGTAACCCTGCATCAGCAACTGAGGAAGCATTAATTGTATCATTTATTGCTGAGGTTACTAATGCTATTACAGCTGATAATCCAAACGGAATTTCAGCAATTACTGAAGTAACAAGTACAGAAACTGGTCAAACAGCTACTGACTATGCATTGTTTGATTCAAATAGAGACGGACATATTAAAACTACACTACAGTTTGTAACTGACACATATAGTGATTTCAAATTTGATCATGCTAAGTGTACAAGAGACTTAGGATTAATTTTTGATGCCGCAAAATATGATGCATTACTTGGAACAAATATTGCAAGTATTATTACAGCATTCTCATATCGTAGAAAACCTGCAAGAACAAAAGTAATTGCAGATCAAAAAGATGCAACTATTGCAGCTAATATGTTTGCTATGAGAGAAATGCAGGCAGTATTATCAAGTGAACAGTGTGAAACAAGTGTACAACTTGAAGAAACATTTGAATGGGTTAACGACACTATTTGGACAGCAAGCTATGAAGGTGCAAATAAACAAGTTGTAGATCCAGAGATTTATAATGCACAATATCAATTAGAAACTAACAAAGAATGGATTGTACAAGAAGCACTAAATGAAGCAGATCAATGTTATAAAGCAGCTGTTTCAAAAGTTGAAGCAAATGGTACAGTCACAGTTGCAGATACAAGTTGGTTATCTCCAGGAATGGGGCTTAAACTAGTTAACTACGATGATAGTACAAACGCTGTAACAGAAGCCGGCGCTGATACAGATACAACATATTATGTAAAATCCATCGAAAGTGATACAACTTTTATTGCAAGTGATACAGTTAATGGAAGTGCTTTTGCTTTTGATCCAACTGAATCATCTTTCCAATATAACAAAGCCAAATGTCGTAGAGACACTGGGTATTTCTTAGATGCTGTAGGTTATGATATTACATTAGGAACTAACTACAATGCTGTAACACAAGGTCTTGCTTATCAAAGAGCAAGTGCTAGTGTAGCAAACGGAGCACAATTAGCTCAAACAACAGCAGGTATTAACTTTACAAAAGCTAAAGTTGCAGAACTTTATAAAGTAAGAACAAGTACAACAGGCCTATCAAGATCAAATGCATTCTTTGCAGAAATTGTTGATGTTTTAAACAATGGCGTTGGAAATGCAGATGCAATTACATATCCAGCACCAGCAGGAGCAACAGCAAACACAACTAATGCTGTAGCACAACTAGGTGCTAACAGAGCATTTATGATTGCAGAAATTACAGCATGGATTGCTGTTAACTATCCTTCACTAAGTTACGATGTAGCAAAATGTGAAAGAGATGTTGGGTATGTAATTGACGCATTGCGTTATGACATTATGTATGGCGGAACAAGCGCAAGTCATCAAGCAGCAAGAAGCTACTACGTTGATGGTGTATACCAAGGTGGCGCAGGAGAAGGCGCAGCAACAGCAGCGGCATACGACAGACTTTCTGAAGTAACTGACGAAGTTATTAGAGAAGTAGCCGTAACAAAATCATCAGGTAACGCAGCTAACCAAGATACATCAGGAACAGCAGCTAGTGCAACAGAAGGTACACTTTCTCAAACACTACTACAAATTATTGAAGATGTAATTACAGACGGCGACTTAGACGGCTTGCCAACAGCAACATATCCAGATGTAAACGGTGCAACAGCAGACTTAAAAGCGGCTCAAATACAAATTAAACGTAATGCAGATGACATTGTTATTAAAACTGTAAAATATATTGATAACACATATAGTGCAATGTTTGAAGTTAAAAGTTCATATGTTTATAACAGAACATTGTGTGCAAGAGATGTTAGAGAATATGTATACGGAATGAAATGGGACGCTGCATATTCACGTAACTGGGCTAAAAGATATAACGCTCCGTTGGTGTCATATGATACAAATGTATTAGCAGTTGACTACACAGGTTGGTACAGAGCAGCGTTAGGTGCAAGATATTATGCAAATAGTGTTCTTGGATCACAAGAAGAAGATTTCTATTACTTACGTAATGGTACTGGTTTAAGATTACAAACAATGGATGGACTACAAGGCGACCTAGGCCCAGCAAACGCTTACGGTACAAGTAGACCAACAGGCGGTGCATATGCATCACTTGACCCAGGTTGGGGACCAAAAGATGAGCGTGTATGGATTACAGCACGTTCGCCATATGTACAAAACTGTACAACATTTGGTTATGCAGCTGTAGGACAAAAAATTGACGGCGCACTACATGATGGCGGTAACGATTCAATTGTTAGTAACGACTTTACACAAGTTATTAGTGATGGTATTGGAGCATGGTTGCTTAACAATGGTAGAGCAGAACTTGTGTCAGTGTTTACATACTACTCACATATTGGGTACTTGTGTGAAACAGGCGGAAGAGCTCGTGCTACTAACGGTAACAACTCATATGGTACATACGGTTCAGTTGCAGAAGGTGTTGATCCAGATGAAACTCCAGTAACAGCAGTTGTAGATAACTCAACACAATATAACGCTACAATAAGCAACGTATTTACAGATACTGACTCACTACAACGTTTAGAGTTCTCACATGCAGGTAATGATTATACTGAAGCAACTATAAACATATTTGGTGCAGGAGATGATGAATCATTATTAGCAGATGAATTTAGAGACGGCGCAATAAACAGAATCCAAATTGGTGAAACAGTTGAAACTCCAAGTGATGCTGGTGGTACAAACTATACTGTTGTATCAAACACAGCGCAGGCTGGAACATTAACAAGTATTAACTTAGCAGCCACAGACGGTAGTATTTCAAGTGCTTATGTTGGTATGGCAATTTATGTTACTGGTGGCGCAGGTGTTGGTAACTATGGTTACATTACATCATACAATTCAGGAAGTAAATTAGCTAACGTTGTAGATAGATACGGAGTTTCAGGATTTAGTCATGTAGTTCCAGGAACAACTATTGTTGCTCCAAACAGTTCTTCAACATATCAAGTTGAACCAAGAGTTACAATTCCGGCTCCGGCCAATGCTGTAGCAACTGTACAAACTATTGCAACTGACGATTTTAACAACATTGAATTTGTTGAAACAGCAAACACATATGCAGGTGTTGCAAGTGAATCAAACAGTGACGGTAGCGGTGCAACATTTAATGTTACACGTAACGGTGCAAAATATTATGTAACTGTTGCAAGTGGCGGTAAGGAATTTACTAGACTATCAACAGTAACTATCAAAGGCGGATTGCTAGGAGGTACAGATGTAGACAACGATATAGTTGTTACAATTACAACAGTTAATGCATCTGGTGCAATAGTTGACTTTGATTTTGATGGTATTGGACGTAAAGGATACTTTATTGCACTAGCAGATGGTAACTTCTACACAAGTATAGACGGTACTACAGCAGCAAGTTGGACAGCAATTACTAAAACAGGTGATCACCAAAACATAGCAAGTGCATTATTAAATGACGGTTCAAGTACAGCTAAACCTCATGCAGCAGTGGCAACTAGAGTAAGCTCAAATGTTGTTAGTGTAAGTGTTGATGATGCATTAGGTACATGGGCAGATAAAACACTTAGCGGTTTAACAGCAGGTACAGCAATGAATGTTGCAACAGGTTATATTGCATTAGGAACAAATAGATTTGTTGTTACATCAAACTCAGATCAAGATGTTGCTTATTCAGATGATGGCGGAACAAACTGGTCAACATATTCAACAGCATTACCAGGAACTGGTTATGATTGTTTAACATATGGTAAAGGTTTATTTGTTGCACTTGATTCAGGAAGCACAAATGCTGTTACATCAACAACAGGTGAAACATGGACAGCAGTGACACTTCCTAATAGTAAAACATGGATTGACGTAGTTTGGGGTAACGGAATATTTGTTGCACTAGCAAGCGACACAGGTGCTAACAACATGGCATACAGTATAGACGGAACAAATTGGGTTGCAGCAAGCACTCCAAATGCAACAGCTACACCAAGTGGTATTGCATACGGACAAGGTGTATTTGTAATTACATACAGCGACGATGAAACAGTAATAGCTGAGTCGTTTGATGGAGTTAAATGGACTGAAGTTACTGGCTTAACTGATATAGGTGAGAAAATAGCGTTTGGTAATCCACATACAATTGGCGCAACAACACCAATAGGTAGATTTGTAAGTGTTGATGATACAAGTAATACAGCAAAAACAATTTACAGAGGAGCTCCTGCATTAGGTAGAGCAGGTGTTGCTAACCAGAAAATATTTGAAATTAGAATGACAGAACCAGGATCAGGATACGAAGGTGCAGCACCTACTATTACAGTTACTGATCCAGGAAACATTGAAGATGTTGTACTAGTTCCAAAAATTAGAAATGGCGCATTAGCTAACCCAACATTTATTAACAGAGGTACTAGCTTTATTACAGCTAGTGCAGAAGTTGATGGTCCAACATCAAACGGTGGCGCAGACTTTACACAAAGTGGACAGTTTGTTGCAGTTAGAAGATTAAGTGCAACACCAGTAAACGGGTCAAACGTTGAGTTTGACAGCTTACCAGGACAGTTCTTTAAACTAGTTAACACAGTTTCACTAGTAGGACTTAACGATGGATCTAAAACAGCGTTCTTACAATTATCACCGGACATGAGTATTACAGATGCTCCAGTAGATGGTAATCCAGTAACAATGCGTATTAGATTTAGTCAAGTACGTCTAACAGGACACGACTTCTAGATATTGGTACAGGAGGATTTACAACTACTAATTACCCTGGCATACCAACTATAGCACCAGACCAAGCTAAAGAAACCAAAGACGACAATGGCGGAAGAGTGTTCTTTACAGCTACTGACCAAGATGGTAACTTTAGAGTTGGTGACTTGTTTAGTATTGAACAGGCAACTGGTGTTGCGACATTGAATGCTGAAGCGTTCAACATTGCAGGACTACAAGAACTATCACTAGGTGAAGTTACACTAGGTGGTAACTCTGCAAGTATTAGTGAATTTAGTACAGACCCGTTCTTTACAGCTAATAGTGACACAGTAGTACCAACACAGAGAGCAGTGAAAGCATACATTGAAGCCCAAATTGGTGGCGGTGGTGCTACACTAAACGTTAACAGTGTAACAGCTGGTGACATATTCGTCAACACTAATCAAATTACAACGGTTAGTGGAGAACAGATAAATATAAAAGCAAATGTAAACTTTACAGGTAGCGTACTTGGTTTACCAATGGCATACAATTACTTTTTAAGATAAACGGAGAAAAAGAAAATGGCAACAGGAATATTAGGAACAGCAGATTTAAGTGCAGCGGCAAACACCACTGTGTATACTGTACCTGCGGATACATTTGCAGTTGTAACTGTTAATGTAACAAATAGAAACACAGCATCAAGAGATGTAAGGGTAGCATTATCAGCTGCTGGTACACCAACTAATGCTGAATATTTAGAATTCGATACCGAATTACTTGGAAATGGTAGTCTAGAACGAGGCGGAATAGTATTAGATGCAACTAAAAATGTTGTAGTATATTCTAACAGTACTGACGTAAATGTTGTAGTATATGGTATAGAAACAGCAACAGCATAAAGGAGCAGACATGCGCAGAATTAACACAGGAACAGTTGGAAGACCTCTACTAGCACGATTAGTGAGTGTTGACAACAAACTATCAAGTCTTGTTCCGAATGAAAATATTACCATCGAACCAAATGGATCAGGTGATGTTGTTATCCCAGCAGGCCCTCAGTTACTAGTACAAAATACTACACAAAGTACAACTACAGCAACAGGTGGACTAGTACTTGATGGTGGTATAGGTGTAGCTAAAAATGCTTATGTTGGTGGCGCTATAAATGTCGCAGGAACACTAACATCACAATATTTAACAGCTTCAGCATCAACACACATGACAATACCAAGTGGTACAACAGCACAACGTCCCGGCTCTCCGTCCGAAGGCTTTGTAAGGTTTAACACTGATTATGGTCATTTAGAATGGTACACTGGAGCAGCTTGGACAGTAGGCGGATTTCAAAACATTGCTGTTACAGGTGGAAGAACAACATTAAGTTGGCAAACAAACTGGGTACAAGGTAACCACACAGTTACACTACCAAGTTCGCCAGCACAAGGTGATAGAGTTAGATTTTTCTTAGTAAGTGGATCAAACTTTACAGTAGCACGTAACGGTAAACTAATTAACGGTGATTCGTCTAACCTAACAGTTACTACAGAAGATGCAGCGTTTGAAATGGTATTCCACAATAATACTTACGGATGGCGTATCTTTACAATCTAATAGGAGCAAAGTTGAATGGCAACTTACGACAGTTATAAAAAAGTTACAAGCGAGCAAATTATTGACGGCACAGTTACCGAAGATAAAATGGGAACTGGCGTCCGTCATAGACTTTGTACTAAGTGGCTGATTGGCGATGCATGTCGTTGCTCGGCAGGTTGCTGTTGTTTATGGACTGCACCAGGGTGTACACGTAGAGTACAATTCGAATTATGGGCAGCAGGCGGCAATGGTAGTGGTGCATGTTCTTGTAATAGATGTCATCACTATCAAGGCGCAGGCGGCGGATCTTATAATCAAAAATCAATTACTACAGCACCAGGTTGCACATATAGAATGTGTGCAGGTGGAGTGTACAGATGTTTGAGTAGAGAATGTTCTTCTTGTAATGGATGTATTTCATATGTTTGCGGATACAACGCTTGTAACCTATGTACAGTAGGCGGACGTTGCGGCAATGCTAACACAGACTGGTCAAACTATTGTTTCAGTTGTTGGGGTTGTTGTATTGGACCAGGATGCGGTACAGGTAGAGGACAAATGCACATCATGAGTCACATTGGTGTGTTTACAGGAATTTACAACTGTCACTGTCACCATCAGTATATGAGACCAACGGCAGCACCAATGTTAGGTGGTAACGTTTCACAAGGTATATCAGTATGTTGGGTGCGTTGCGGTTGTTGGATTGCACCTCCAGGACACGGTGGACAAAGTGCAAACTCTACATATTGCGGTCGTTGTTGCGGCCAAGGTGGTACAGGTGGACCAGGAGTAGTAAAATTAACATTTACGTAAGGAATATTTAATGGCAAGTTATGCAAGTTATAAAAAGGTCCACGGAGACCAAATGGTTAATGGAACATTGACCGATAATGATATTAATTCAAATACATTAAATAATTATGGTGTAAAATGGATATCAGGTGTACCTTGCAGATGTAGCGGCGGTTGCTGTTGCAACTGGACTGTACCTACTGGAGTATGCAGATTAACTGTAGACTTATGGGGAGCTGGAGGCAATGGAGCAGGTGCATGTTCATGTAACAGATGTCATCACTTTAAAGCAGCCATGGGCGGAAGTCATAACTCAAAAACATTAGGCACAAGACCAGGCTGTACATACACATTATGTGCTTCTGGCGTATATAGATGTTTAAGTAGAGAATGTGTAGGATGTAACGGATGTACAACTTATGCAAACGGCTATAACATGTCCGGATTTTGTGCTTGCGGCGGATACAGAGCTGAAACAAATACAAGTTGGTCAACTGCATGTTTCTACACTAACGCATATTGTAGATGTCCAACACACAACAATGGCGACATGTATGTTGTGCCAAACAATCCAGGATGGTCAACAGCGTCAGGTTATTGTCATTGTCATACACAAGAAATACACCAAGGTGTTGCACCAATTATTGGAGGAATAAGTACACAAGGCATTAGAGAATGTTGGATACGTTGTGGTAACTTTAGTGTACCATACGGAACTGGTGGCCAAAGTGCAATGAACACATATTGCGGTAGATGCTGTGGCCAAGGTGGCACTGGTGGCGGCGGACTCATAAGAGTAACATATATTTAGGAACAAAAATGGCAAGTTATAGAAGTTATAAAAAAGTTACAGGTGCACAAATTGTTGATGGTGCTGTTGATGCAAACAACCTTGCTGCAGGAGTCAGAGACAACTACTGTGTAAAATGGACATGGGGAAATCCGTGTAGATGTTCAGCAGGATGTTGTTGTCTATGGACTGTACCTAGTCAAGTACGTAATTTAAACTTTGAACTATGGGGAGCTGGCGGAAACGGAGCAGGAGCATGTTCATGTAACAGATGTCAACACTTTGGACCTCCAGGTGGCGGCGCCTACACAAGTAAATCAATACAAACAACATCTGGGTGTACATATAGAATGTGTGCTGCAGGTGTTTATAGATGTTTAAGTAGAGAATGTAACGGCTGTAATGGCTGTAGTTCATTTGTATGCGGTGCAGGACTTTGTGTTTGTGCATGCGGCGGACAAAGAGGTTGTGCAAACGGTTCTTGGACAGATTCATGTTTTTCAAGTATGCCATACTGTGTACAATCTGGTTGTAACGGTACAAGTTCAAGTCAAGACTATGTAGGTTATACACACGGTGGTAACTTCCAAGGTGCTTCATCATATATGTATCCAGGTGGTGCTTGTCACTGTTGGAAACATATAGGACACTCAACAGGCGCTGTAGGACTTAATACAGGTTCGCCTGAACAAAACTCAAACTACTGCTGGATACGTTGTGGTTGCTGGATAGCACCATACGGGCAAGGTGGACAAAGTGCAACATCAAACTATTGCGGTAGATGCTGTGGCCAAGGCGGCACAGGCGGACCGGGATTAGTCAAACTAACTTTTTACTAAGAATAAATAAATAGTAATACAGGAGAAAAAAATATTATGCCAATGATACAATTTAATTACACATATAATGTTCCAAACGAACTATGTGTAGACCATACTTTTACTGACGGTACTACAAGAACAGCTCAGTATGACGGACCTGATAAACTTTTCTTCATTGTAAACAATAATACAAACAGAGAAGAATTGGGGCCTATCACAGAGATTGAAAAAAACGATGGAAGACCAATTCCACCTGATTGCAGATACGTAGAAGTAGATTGCACAGAACATCCGGAACTGTGTCAACTACGTGGACCAGTTATCGACGAAATGGAAGAAGATCATACTGGTGATGCAACACCAACAGGAGCAACAGCAATTTCAGGTTATGCACCATTTACGTATCAAACACCGGTGCTACCATACCAGTTTTTACATGATGATCAAGTAACATTTGCCGCAGACGGCACACCGACTATTCCAGTTAAAGAACCTAGAGATTATATTATGGGTGTTGATGTTGGAAGAGACATTACTTGGAATGATGTTAGAGCAAAACGTAATCAATTCTTAAAAAATAGTGATAGTGAAATCACTGATGATATGCCGGCCGCACTTAGAACAGAGTGGGAAACATATCGTCAAAGACTACGTGATTGGCCAACTGTAATGCAAAATGCAAATATTCCGCCAATATTTGCATACTATATGGAACCAATCCAAGTTGGTGCAGATCCCGTAACAGGAATGGTTGATCCAGATTCAGATTCAATCGTAATGTAATTTAAAATTTTAAAGCGAGTGTAACAATAGTTGCATTCGCTTTTCTACCTCATTTGAAAAAACCTCAATAAATATCTTGTATAATCACTAATATGGTGTTATAATAAACACTATAAGGAGTTTAATTTGACAAGATCTACAGCATTTTTTATTAACGGCGGAGCAGGAAGAGTGATATGTTCCTTGCCAGCATTTGAACTATATGAAAAAGAAAATCCCAACGATGATTTTATTATTGTGTGTGAAGGAGGTATGGACTTTTATAAAGGACACCCTACACTACACAACAGAGCATACGATCATTGGCATAAAGGATTATTTGAAGAACACATTAAAGATAGAAATTGTGTTACACCAGAGCCGTACAGAGTATGGGAATACTACAATCAAAAATGTGACTTAGCACAAGCATTTGATATTGATATTAATAACAAAGGATTACGTAAAGTAGGTGATCCAAAAATATATGCTAACAAGCAAGAAATTGTACAAGCTGCAACCATTGTTGAAGAAATAAAACAAGGTACTGGCAAAGATAAAGTATTAGTAGTACAACCATTTGGAAGAACAACTGAAACACACGGTGACTTTATTGTAGATCCAACTAGTAGAAGTTTTCAACTAAACAATATTGTAGATATTATTAATGTACTAAAAAAAGAATACGCAATAATTATAATGAGCGAAATACCTGTTCCATTAGAAGAAAAAGAAAACACACAGTATCCAGTAGCACAACCTCAAATACCAGATCTACGTATTTGGTCAAGTATAATTGATGTAGCTGACCACTTTTTAGGATGTGATAGTTTAGGACAACATATGGTAAAAGCGTTGGGCGGAAGTGCAACTATTATAACAGGATCAACATATCCGATTAATATTTCTTACCCAGATGATCCAAAGTTTGATATTATAGACGTAGGTGACGGGAAACGTGTATATGCACCAATACGTTTAACTATGGAAGAAGAACAAGATAGACATAACGATGAAGTTATGGAACTAACAACAAAACAAATAGATGAAATTTGTAATAGTGTAAGAAAACATTTAGGCAAAGGTGCAACAACAAAAGTACCCGAAACTAAAAAACAAATGTCTAAACTAGTACCAGGAAATGCAAATTTAATTGGAGATAAAAAATAATGAGTCAATGGATTGCTGCAATTACAAGAGGACACAACGGAGGCGTATGTTTACTTAAAGACGGTGAAATTGTATTTGCTATTGAAGAAGAGCGTTTAAGTAGACAAAAATATGATGGCGGCCCTTATGCAGCTATGGTTAAAATTTTAGACTATACTGACAAGATTGACTTTTTAGTTATTGCACATACACAACCAGTTGAAGAAACAGCAGGCAAAGTAGACTTTACAGGTGACGATGTCTATACAGGTCTTGCACGTAAACTAGGACTAATTGATAATAGTCCAAGCATAGATGTATTAAATCATCCGCAAGTAGTTGACCTAAGTCATATACATCATAAACTGCATGCCGCATGTGCGTTTTACAGAAGCGGATTTGAAACAGCAACAGCAGTTATTGTTGATGGCGCTGGCACATTTATTCCTGCACAAATGGACGGCTGGGATAATATGTTATACGAATTAGAAAGTATTTTTACATGTCAATACCCATACAATATAAAAACTATCTGGAAACACTTAGGTGGTAATGGCCCATTTAGAGCCGCATATGTTCCTAATATGACTAGTGAAAAGTTTGATGAAGAAGGCACACACGAAGTTATTATTGATGACGGAGCAGGCATTGTTAAAGCATACGAAGCTGTAACACAGTATTGTGGATTTAGTGCAATCGAAGCAGGTAAAACTATGGGACTATCACCGTACGGCAAACCTAATGCTAATATTCCTCCTTTATATCACAAAGCTGGTGGAGATTGGACAGTAGCAAACGCTAACTTAATTAGACCAACTTATCCAAATGGTGCCTTAGTAAACGAAAACTTTTTTAAAGAATTACACACACCAGAAGGAACAATGCAAGATAAACTTGTTGATCTTGACAATAGAAGAGATTTGGCATATGCATTACAAAGTGAAAGTCAAGAACAAGTACTTAAATTAATTTTAGATGCTGTAGAACGTACAGGCAATAAAAACGTTGTAGTAAGTGGCGGCTATGGGCTTAATTGTGTTGCTAATTATTACTATTTAGACACCTTAAAAGATATGGATATTAATTTATATGTTGAGCCAGTATCTAGTGATGCAGGAACAGCTATTGGAGCAGCATTTATTGCATATCATCAAACATCACAAAATAAAGAGGTACTACCATTTGGTGAAAGTTTATATTTAGGGTTACCTTGTGATTATACAAGCGAACAAGTAACTGAAACAGCTGAAAAATATAATGCTACGTTAGAAACAACAGATCTAGAATCAGTTGTAAAACTAATGTGCGATAAAAATATTGTAGCAATGTTTCAAGGACGTTCAGAATCAGGACCACGTGCATTAGGTAACAGAAGTTTAATGTACGACCCAACAGATCCTAACGGTAATGATCATGTCAACAAAGTTAAACGTAGAGAATACTTCCGTCCGTTTGCTGGCACTATATTAGCTGAACATGCAGAAGAATGGTTTGATATGCGTGGAATGAAAGAATCACCGCATATGATGTATGCAATGAATTGCCAACCAGGCATTGGTGAAAAGATTCCAAGCATTATACATGTTGACGGCACATGCCGCATACAAACAGTAACAAGAGAACAGAATCCATTATACTATGACTACATTAATGAATTCTATAAACAGACAGGTGTTCCTATTATATTCAACACATCATTTAACTTAGGCGGAGAACCTTTAGTTGAAACATTAGATGATGCTTTTAGAACTCTTGCTAATAGTGACATTGAATATCTGTACATAGCAGAACACGGAATTTTAGCAAAGGTAGAAAATGTTAGTTAATGGAAAAGAAGCAAAAGACTTATCTGGAATAGATTTAGCACAGGATCAAATGATTGTTATTGATGATTTGTTCCCTCAATATATAATCGAACACACACATGACTTAGTGTTTAACGGTTACAATTGGTTTTATGGACACACAAGTAACTATCCGGAAGATCCAAAAACAGACGTAGGTGCTATACCTGATTGGCCAGAAGTTCCTGCATTCAAACAACAAATTTATCCTCCGCAAAGTCCTACAGCAAGTGATTCAGTATGGAGCATGATCTATAATGCTGTAGCACAAATGATTCCGTTTGAATTAGAAGTAGGTGAGATATTAGTAAACGGTCAGCAATTTATACACAATACTACACCACATTCAGATTGTGATTGCGACAACGGTATTAGTTGGATCTACTATGTAAACAGAGAATGGAAAGAAGAATGGGGTGGAGAAACTGTAATTCAATTAGACGGCGAATGGAAAAAAGTTTATCCTAAGCCAGGACGTGTTTTCTTATTCAAAGGAAAAATTCCACATCACGGAAATCCACCAAACGATTCTTACAAAGGATTACGTGCAACACTTGTATACAAAACAATGAGAGCTCAACCATTACCAGCGGCCCAACCCTGGAGAACATAATGCGACACGAAATCTTTAGTGTGCCAGTATTCATAGACACTGTTGATTTAGAAAAAATTAACATAAGTGATGAAGAAACTGAGCCAACATGGCTTAGCGAAACACCTAGTACATTTACAAAAGAACATAAAATTGCACCCGAAACATTTGAATATCTAGTAAGCATTATTTCAAAAAACTTAGAACATTTAGTTGGACCTAATCCAAGATTTGGACCTATATGGCGTAACAAGTATAAAGAAACAGATTGGCAAGATATACACATACACCCAAATAGTGCTTGGAGTTTTGTAATATATGAAACTGTTGAAGAATCAAAAACTGTGTTTATGAATCCTATGTTTAAAGATATACAAAATCATTTAGGCACAAACGTTGAAGGGTTTCCTTTAGATTTTAGACCAAAATTAAAAACAGGAGATATAATTATATTTCCTAGTTTCTTAGAACATTATGTACGACCAGGCTCTGTTGGAGCAACTATTAGTGGTAACATATATATGGATTATGAATGAAAGTATTAGTAATTGGCGATGTCATTATTGACAAATATATTTACGGCACATCTACACGTATCAGCCCTGAAGCCCCTGTACCTGTAATAACTTATATTGAAGGAAAAGAAACAAGCGGCGGCGCAGGACTTGTATACGAAAACTTAAAAAGTTTAGGTGTTGATGTAGAAATGTATGACACACTAGAAGATCATAGTGTAAAAACTAGGATTATTTGTGACGGACATTACATAACACGCATAGACGAAGATAAAGATGCAGACTCAAATGCTGTGCTACAAAGAATAAAACAAGCAGATTTTTCAGCATATGATATTGTTGTGCTTAGTGATTATGATAAAGGCACATTAGACAATGCTAGACAAATTATAAAGCATATTAATAAATTTAATTGTAAAGTAATTGTTGATCCAAAACGCTATGCACACGACTATGAAAATGCCTGGTTAGTTAAACCTAATCATAGTGAATACACTAAGTTTGAATTTGATGAATGGCAAGGCAACATTATTACTACTGATGCAGGACATAGTGTACGTGCTACAATAGATGATATTGAGTATAATATTCCTGTTGAAACTGTTGAAGTATCTGATGTAACTGGCGCTGGCGATTGTTTTATGGCTGCATTTGTTTATGGACTTACAAAAGAATACACACATAAAAAGTGTTTAGAAATTGCTGTCAAAGGATCGACAGAAAGTGTAAAACATGCAGGCACCTACATACTTAAACAAGAAGATGTAGAAGATACTGTTGTATTTACTAATGGAGTGTTTGATATATTGCATATTGGTCATTTAAAGCTTCTTAGACACGCTAAAACACTAGGAAACAGACTTATAGTGGGTATTAACAGCGATAGTAGTGTAAAACGCTTAAAAGGCGATTTAAGACCCATAAACGATCAAGCCACCCGCAAAGAAAGCCTCTTAGAGCTTGGTTTTGTAGACGAAGTTGTTGTGTTTGAAGAAGATACACCTTTACAAGCAATTACCAAATTAGAGCCAGATATTATAGTCAAAGGCGGCGATTATACGTTTGATACTGTAGTAGGAAACCATCTTGCTAAGGTTGTTATTTTTCCTACAGTTGAAGGACATAGCACAACAAGGATGATAAATGATTTATGATATTTTACCTACTAAAGTATATGTAAAGCAAGTAGAAAAATTTGATGTTATACAAAAAGAAGTTGAAACAGCTATAGCTAAAAGTGAGTTTGGTTATCAACCCGAATGGGGGAAAACTGTAAAATTAAGTAACTTTAAAGATTGGTCAAATTGCATTATTGATCGATGTGAGATGGAATCTTTAAAAGAAGAAATATATAATTCAGTATGTGATTATGCACAGCGTGAATTGCGTTACGTATGTAATTCTTGGATAGCAAAGTATGATAAAGGAGACTATGCACAAATACATAGTCATTATCCTGCAACATATTCAGGGTGCTACTATTACGACATTGGCGACACTGATAGTTGTCATTTCTTTTTCGATAATGATTATAATAGATGCCAGTTAGCTGTTGAAAATGGGCATATCATTATTTTTCCAAGTTATTTAAAACATGGGGTTACTACTAACGAAACAGATAATTCAAAATTTACTGTTGCATTTAATTTAGCTGTGTATTAAGAGATTAAGATGAAGATATTAATAACAGGACATAAAGGATTCATAGGACAAAATATGATGTCTTATTTAGAATCTAAACACGAAGTTGCAGGCTATGATTTTAATCCGGAACAATTACCTTTGGTAAAAGATTATGATTGGGTTATACACCTAGGAGCAATTAGTAGTACAACTGAAACTGATGTAGACAAAGTTATATTACACAACTACGAATTTACTAAATGGCTCTATAATCAATGTAATGCTTATAAAGTAAACATGCAATATGCATCAAGTGCAAGTGTATATGGCGATACTAGACACTTTACTGAATCTGGTCCTAGTGATCCAAAAAGTCCATATGCTTGGAGTAAGTATTTGTTTGATAGATGGATAGGCGGAATGAATCCACAAATTATTGTACAAGGATTTAGATATTTTAATGTGTATGGTCCTAACGAAAATCATAAAGGCAATCAAGCAAGTCCTATACACAAGTTTACAGAACAAGCAAAAACAGGTAAAATAAAATTATTTGAAAATAGCGAAAACTACAAAAGAGATTTCGTATGTGTAAGCGACATATGTGAAGTACATGAAAAAATGCTTGACATAAACGAAAAAGGCGTATACAATATAGGTACTGGAAATGCTATTAGTTTTCAACAAGTTGCTGATTTGATTGCAAACAAATATAGTGCTGACATTGAATATATACCCATGCCAGATAACCTAAAAGGCCAGTATCAAGAATACACATGTGCTAACTTAGATAGTTTAAGTACAGTAGTAAAGCACAAATTTAAAAGTGTAGAGGAGTATGTAAATGGATGTTAATTTAATTATTATAGATGATTTCTTAGCAAATCCTGATCATGTTAGAGAGCAGGTATTAAAAATTCCTTTTGATCGAACAGGTGGATTTCCGGGTGTACGAAGTGATGGAGCTGACGAAGAATACCAAAGATACGTTCAACAAAAAATAACAGCAATAATGGGTGTTAAAATTGATAGCTGGAAAATGGATAGCTTTTCTTTTCAGTTATGCACCGAAGACGTTGAAACTTGGGTACACAAAGACAAAGACGCACAATGGGCAGGTGTTTTATATCTTACTCCAAATGCTCCGCAAGAAGCAGGAACAGGAATATTTACTGAACCCAATCCAGGTGAATTTGAACTACAAGATGCTATTGCTAACAAATATAATAGACTAGTATTGTATCGAGGAGATTTATTACATCGTAGTTTGTTATCCGGATTTGGTAATAGTGTTGAAACAGGAAGATTAACACAAGTATTCTTCTTCGATATTGAAGGTGATCCCGGAGGTGGATGGGAATGATTGTAAACGGTAAAACACAAGGCATGTGGCCTACTTGGATGTATGAAGCCAAAGTAGAAACACACGAAGAAATTTATAAAGAGTTTTTGCCTTGTTTAGACGATGACAGCTTCTTTGAAGATACATGGATATATGGTAGTTGCCGTAGTAGTATTAGAAGTAAAAAAAATGATGCCCTACCTTGGCAAGTATTTTTTGAAAATATTAGACCCTATACACAACAGTATTTTGATGATATGCAACCTATGATGCCATATAGTATCAGTTGCGAAGAGTTTTGGGTAAACACTTACAAAGAACACGACTATCAGGAAATACACGACCATGCATTTCCTGGACGTACAATAAGTGCTGTATATATTTTAGAATTACCTGAAGGTGATGACATTGGCGGACAATTAGTTCTAGACTGTCCAAACTATAATATTATACAGTCGTCAGGAATGGAGCAAATTTTTAATCAATGGCAATACCAAAGATTTATTCCTGAGCTAGAGCCTGGCAAATTAATATTATTTCCCAGTTGGATACCACATTATGTTTTACCTAACAAAACAAACAAAAGGCGTGCTACTATAGCAGCCAATTTTAAAATAGAGGCGGCAACACATGACGAAACTGAACGGCTTAGTTGAAAAAGGTTGGGGTAGCGAAACAATATTTGCCACCAATGATTTATATTGCGGTAAACTACTAAATTTTAATCAAGGCGCCAAATTTAGCATGCATATGCACAAAGAAAAAGATGAGACATGGCATGTGCTAAGTGGTAGCTTTATATTGAAAACAATAGATACAACTACAGCAGATACCAATGTTGAAACACTAAATGCAGGAGATACAAAACATATTCCTCCTATGTTACCTCATCAACTTATGTGCGTAGAAGCAGGGTCTATTATTGAGGTAAGCACACCTGATAGTGTTGAAGATAATTATAGAATTGAAAAGGGTGATAGCCAAAATGTCTAGAACATTGTTTATTGGGTGTAGTCATACTATGGGTTACCAAGGATTTCTTTCTGGTAGAAACAAAGAAGAATCTACTCAGCCTAATACATGGGGAACTAACAACTATGCAGAATTTTACAGTAAAAATAATAATAAAAAATGTGTAATTATGGCAAGTGCTGGTACAGGAAACAGATCTTATCCTAGATTTTTAGCACACGCATTTAATACATACGATGACATTGACGAAGTTTTTATACAAAGTACATACTGGGGTAGATTCCCTATTGTTATTAATCCAGATCTAAATCCCACAGAAATATTTCCTGTAGATTTTTTCTTACAAAAAGATTCAAGTGACGAACTTGCTGATAGGTGGAGTATAGCATTGAGTGTAGATAACAAATATCTTGAACATTATCATAAACCTCAACCACAGGATTGGGAAATGTTTCCATACAATAGAGATACATTGCCTTGGGTATCTGAACCTGATACAAGACGTAGTTCTCATATGTATTTCCAAATGTGGCATTATCAAAATACACATTTAGAACAAGAAGATTATTTTAAAGATATTGCTATTTGTGATAGTATTTGTACTAATAACAATGTACCAATGTACGTTTGGAATATCAATAATAGATGTTTTATACCGAAAGAAACAGCTAATTACTATACAAAACTAAACAAAACAAAGTTTGCACAACAAAATGCTGAAACATTTTTTAATAAAAAGTTTGAAACATTAGACGGCGAACATTATACTGAAGAAGTACATAAACAAATTGCTGAACAGTATATACCAATGTTAAAGGAAGCACAATGAAAGATGATTATAACGGAATAGAAGAATATCATAATGTATTTGAAAAAGAATACTGTGATGAAATTATAAAACACTTCAATGTAATGGCACAAAGACAAGTTGTACGTCCTAATAACGGAGAAGCTAGTGCAGATGATAGAGTTGTATTTGATTGGGCACATACTCAAAATCAATATCACTATGATTTTGGATTATGTGATTATTTTTACAAAAAAATATTTGAAGTATACACTGAACAGTATATGGAAAAATATCAAATGTTGAAACAAAGTGATCAACATAGTCCTAAAGGAATGAGTGTACAACGTACTCGCCCACACCAAGGGTATCATGCTTGGCATGCTGAAGCATCTGATCAAAGTAGTAGCACTAGAGTAGTAAATTATATGCTATACTTGAATGATGTAGAAGAAGGCGGCGAAACTGAATTTTTATATCAAGGTGTAAAATTAAAACCGGAAACAGGAAAAGTTGTAATCTTTCCTACAGCGTTTACATATCCACATAGAGGTAATCCTATTTACAAAGGCGAAAAATATATTATTACAGGTTGGTATACCTATGATAGATAAACATAAAATTGTAACAGCAGCTCCCACACTTCCAACACAATGCGTAATTGGTTTAGATAGAGACGGAGTGATTAATAGAGATTTAGGTACATATGTAAAGTCTGCAGATCAGTTTGAGCCTATTGAAGGTAGTTTAGAAGCAATAGCAAAATTACGTAGACTAGGGCATCGAATCGTAATACTAACTAATCAAGGTGGCATTGCAAAAGGTGTGCTTACAAACGAACAAGTTGAATCAGTACACGAACACATGCTAAACTTATTTGGTGAAGCAGGTTGTCCTAGTATTGAAGGCATATACTACAGTGAAAGTAGTTTAAAAAATGATATGTTTGCAAAGCCGAATGCAGGCATGTTCAAACGCTGTGCAAAAGAAATAAAAGGTGTGAAATGGTCTCGAGGATTTTACGTAGGTGATAAAATGAGTGATCTAAAGGCTGCTATGAAAGTTGGTGCTAGGCCTGTACTCGTAAGAACAGGCTATGGTCTAGAAACTGAAAAACAGCTAAATAAGTATACATACAAGGAAATTAAAAAGAAAACTTATGTATTTGACAGTTTAGCTGACTTTGCAGATCAGTTATAATAAATATATATGTAATTTTTATAGGAGAAATATATGCCATATGCAGTTAAAAAACCACACCCAAGTAAAGAGGGTGTAATGCTTTATCATACTTGGGATCCAGACGGAGATGGATACGAAGAAATTCGTAAATTTCCAGACGAAGCAAAAGCAAATGAATTTGCAGCTTTGCACTCAGGTGCGGTAGTAGAAACAATTGGTTATGAAATTGACCAAACAGACGACATGATAGCTGAAAGATATGCACAGTCGGTTGATCCAGCAAGACCAGAAGGTAGTGTTACTCTTACATCTAATAGTGAAGCAGATCATAAATTTGAACCTGGTGCAATTACAGCATTTACAGCTCACGGCATTTTAGGTTAAGGATTAATCTATGGTCTTACCTGTAGCTCCCGTATTCGATAGAGTTAGATTAGTACCACGCCCGAACGATTTTTTAAATAGAAACGTTGGCGCAAGTGGCGAGCTTTTCTACGAAAAAGAAACCAAAACTCTAAGAGTTTATAATGGACTTAGCCGAGGTGGCTTTGAAATAGTTAGCCAAGATAGGTTACGTGTTAACGCGGCGAATGCCGAAGTTGCTACAGTAAAATACAATGTTACAATTGGTACAGCAGGTGCCGGAAACAAATATATTTTTAATGGTGATGGAATACTACAACCAGAACTACAATTTGTTGTAGGATATACATATTTGTTTGATCAATCAGACCAAACAAATTTATACTTTCCAAATCCAGAAGGCGGCGCATTAAACCAACATCCCCTTAACTTTAGTGCAGACAACCTCAGTGGTGAGCTAGGTGGTGGCACAAGTTATCTAGAGGGAGTTGTTTATAAATTAGAAGGGCTTGAAGTTACACAAGCACAGTATTGGAATAACTTTTCACGTTCAGTAAAGCGTGAAGTACAGATTACTATAACATCTTCTACACCAACTACATTATATTATTGGTGCCAAAAACATTTAAATATGGGTGCCGCAATATTAATAGGAGCTCCAGGAGGCGGCGGAGCAAGTTTAGAAGTAGGTGATACAGCACCAGAGAATCCTAGTGCAGGAAGTATTTGGTATGACAGTACATCAGGATACTTATATGTATATGTAGAAGACGCTGATAGTAGTCAATGGGTACAGCCGGTTGCAGGAAATGTGTTCAGTGGCGATTATGAAGATTTAAGTAATAAGCCAACTATATTCGACGGCAACTATTCAAGTTTAGTTGGAGCACCTAGTTCAATTACCGATTTAGGAATAAGTGATGGTAGTGCAACACAAGTGCTTACTACAGACGGAGCAGGAAACTTTACATTTGAAGATGCAGCAGGTGGATCATCATATGATCAAAGTTTAAACACAACCGATACTGTAACTTTTGCAAGTATCAGTTCACCTACTTTTTTAAATAGCGGAACTGGTGTTACTAATCTAACAAGTGCAAGTACTTTAACATTACAAGCTGTAGACGCTGTAGTGGTAACAGGTGCTCCTTTTAGATTACCAAGTTTTACTACAACAGAAAAAAATGCATTAAGTGCTACAAACGGTGATATAATTTATGACAGTACTTTAAATAAAGCACAAGTATATGAAGGCGGTGCCTGGGCGAGCTTAGTATAATGAGTGAAAAAGAATACGTAGTAATTGTAAAAGCCGATGTTGATCTTGAAGCCTTTGATGCTGAAGTAGCAGCTGACACAGGTGCAGGCCAAATACCAAATCGTGCAGTAACAGTAGCAAATCCAAGAATTGGATCAAAGCGTATGACACATTGGATGCTTACAGATGCTGAAGCAGAAACTCTTGCACAAGACGACAGAGTAGTTGCTGTAGAGATTCCACCAGATCAAAGAACTGATATGGACATTGGATTGCATGCTCGACAAACATCAATATTTGAAAGACAATCCGGAAATAATTCAACTTGGGTAAACTGGGGATTACGTAGATGTGACGAAGCAACAAATACGTTTGCTGATGCAACTACATTATCAGGTGATCATCTTTACGCCTTAGACGGAACAGGTGTTGACTTTATTGTTCAAGATAGTGGCATACAAGCAGACCATCCAGAATTTGAAGATGCAGCAGGTGTAAGTAGAGTACAACAAATTGACTGGTTTGCAGGAAGCGGTATTGTTGGCGAAACACAAGACTCAAACTTTTACACAGACTACGATGGACATGGTACTCATTGTGCAGGAATATCAGTTGGAAAAACATTTGGTTGGGCAAAAAACGCAAGAATATATGCCCAAAAATTAGGTGGACTAGAAGGAACAGCAGATCCAAACAATGGTATTAGTATTACTAATGCATTTGATTGTATAAGAATTTGGCACAATAATAAATCAGGCGCTGATGCAGGCAGACCTACTGTTGTTAACATGAGTTGGGGATACGGGTTTTCAACAACAGCTGATCCAACAAGCGGAACATACAGAGGAACAGCCTGGACATATGGTGTTGATTATAGCACTCGATCAGAGCTAGAAACAGCAACAGGCGTAGGTATTAAAAGATTAAATAGTGGAACAACAACTAGGTTGTCAACAAGAAACGCAACAGTTGATGCAGAAATAGAAGATATGATTTCAGCAGGCATACACGTAGTAATTGCAGCTGGTAATAATTACAACAAAGTGGAAGCATTTGGCGGCACTGATTATGACAATGATGCATTGTTTGGAGCAACAACAGTTAACTATCATAGAGGTAGTTCGCCATATAGCACAAATGCATATATGGTAGCTAGTTTAGATAGTACTACACAAGATGA
>Ga0098049_1000056_pt1 | contig 39813 bp, 40 predicted proteins | sample 13BtaG_FD_92582 | JGI IMG/M metagenome (GOLD analysis project Ga0098049, IMG submission 92582) | Marine viral communities from the Subarctic Pacific Ocean - 13B_ETSP_OMZ_AT15268_CsCl metaG | ecosystem: Environmental > Aquatic > Marine > Oceanic | place: Subarctic Pacific Ocean | collected...
CTTTAGCCCGCTTAGATTTTGGTGTTTTACATTCATATAATCTCGGAGCAATTACTCTTTTATCTAGATCTCTAATCGACTGTTTAATTTCGTCTAAAATTGGCTTAATAATTGAATAATCTTTTTTAACAAAGAACTCTAACTCTTCGCCTGTGTCTTTATTAATATAAAGAATCACTGCCCCTGTCAATTCATGCTCTAGTTCTAGATCGTTCGGAGCAAATAAATACAACTGTGCTTGTTTTACGTGAGAAGCTCTGGGTGTGTTTGTTGCTTTCATGTACTTGAAAGAATTGCTATTAGCACTTTTAATCTCTACTACAGCCCAAGTACCGTCTGTACACACTATGCCGTCACAGTAGCCACTCATATTGAACTCTTTCCAAATTATACGTGGTTCAACATACTTCCAATCTTCACCAGGCATGAAGCCTTTGACTTGTGTACCGTCCTTCTCCCACTTACCGTACAAAACTCCGCTCGGACCTAGTATTTTATCTTGATATAGAGAGTGTATACTATGCCCATGCTCAAAAATACGGAGTAATGAAGTTTCATGTGGACTAGGCATCGTAAATTTAAAACCAAGTCTATCTCGTTGCATAAATAGATTATAAGCTCTACTACAAACACCTGAATAAGTGACTTTCGATGGATGAAAGCGAGTCATTTTATCTAACCAAACATCCTCATCTTTTGATCTAGCTTTAGACATTAAATGTTTCTCTATAGCTGGTATTAAAGATACCCCATCATCTTTTTTTTTATGCATATTTTTTATAATATTACTTAAACTCATTTTGTCTCTTTTCATACCAACCGAAGGTATTCATATTCTCCTCTAGGCTACCCATCGCATTTAATAATGAAGACAATTCCGCTTCTTTTAAATTACCGAAATCAATGCTTTTAATACTAATGATAAACTTAGATAGTGAATTTTGATCTTCTATTGATTTAGATCCGATGTCTAATAATGTAGATTTAATAATGTTTGAGTATAAGTCTAGATCTACTTGGTCATTGTCAATAAAACTAGTTACATCTTCATCACTGATATCTTCAATATCATCCTCTAAATCTAGTAGACCTTCTTCTTCTAAACTAAAATGTAGATCAACTTGTTCTCGAATATGTTTAGCAGTAAAACCCTTCTCAGCCTCATCAAGAAGTCTCTCCAAAATCTCTTCTGGTGCTTCAGATAATGCTCTAGCTTGTGTGATAGTGATTTTATCTTCTTCGAGTGAATCCTGTATATTTTCAGGCATATTAAAAATAGCAAGACGCTGTGTAATAATAGTCTTGCTCCATCCTAATTTCTTACGAAATGTCTCAATATCTCCGCCCTTATCAACAATAGTACGGATTGCTCTGGCTTCTTCCATGACTGTTAAGTTTTTACGTGTTACATTTTCCTGAAGATTAAGCAACAACAAATCACTCTCTGATTGACTCTCTAACACTCTACAAGAGATTGAAGCATACCCAAGCTCCTTTATTGCAGTATAACGTCTAAAACCATAAATAAGGCCATAAGAGCCAGCATCTAGTTCAACAACACCGATTGGCATTTGTAAACCTGTTGCTTCGATACTCTCTTTTAAATCGTCTATATTTACTGTTCTTCTACAGTTCTTAATATAGTTTGTTCTAATGTTGTCTATTTCAATTTCTTTATACATAACTACTCCGAGGTCTTGTATGTGTCTATTAGTTCTGCAAAGACTGACGCGGGTAAAACTACCCAATCTTTTTCGCGATAATTCAAAGACTCTAACGTCAATACTATAGCAGGCCATTTGTTGTTTAAACTAGCCTGTCTACAGATCTCAACAATAATGTCTTCTGTCAATTTAAAGTGGTTGTTTTGTGTTAGTTTTGCTTGCCAAACAAATAACCCATCCTGTAAGTCGCCTTTTTGGCTGATGTTCGGTAACGCACCTGAGTTAGGCGTAACTTTACTACGCACTACTTGTTGCATTCTGCTCTCATGCTTAACACTACGAGATTTGTTACACGTCTTCTTTTCTTCTTCAAAAAAAGAAGGCTTAGGATTCTTACTGCCAAAATTAATCATCGCCACTCAACCAAGCAATCTCTTTTTCATAGATCTTTTCGATAAGCTCATCCATCAAATTGGTATCGCATAGTAAAGCTTTGCCCGCATTTGAAGCCCCTTGAAATTTCTGATCACCTAGTTTAAACCAAGAGCCAGCTCTTTCAACAAAGCCCCAGTATTCTGCTATAGCTATGATCTGTTCAGCAATATTAGTAGAGCCTGCAACATACTCATCGCTATCTCTGAAATAAAGTGAGAATAAACAGCTTTTATTCGGAGGTGCAGTTTTATTTTTTTGGATAGTAACTTCCATATTCTGTCCAAAAGGAGATCCAGCTTGCACATCTTCGATGTAAGATTTACGTTTTACTTTGCAGATAATACTAGACGCAAAATCTATTCCTTTCCCTCCAGGCGATGTCTCAGGACTCCCATAAAAAACACCAACTTTCATTCTAATCTGATTGATAAGTATAATCGTTGGCGGTCTTTTACCATATTCATACGCATTCTGTGCCGAAACAAATTTACGCATAGCCTTATTCATTAGTCTAGCATGAACACCGACTTGCCACTTCTCACTAGACTGCTCTATCTCAATACTTGGTGTAAGGGCAGCTACAGAATCTACTACAAGAAGATCACATTCACCAGACCTCAATATAGCATCTGCGGCATCAATAGCTTGCTCTGCGAACTGATTACGTAACACATAAGTATGCTCCATTCGCATACCAAGCATCTCTGCCCAGTCTGACTGGAACGAAGCCTCTGCATCTAGCCATACTACTTTCATAGCTTGCGGTTCTTCACAACAAGCTATATACGCACCATCTTGTAACGACTCTTGCCAAAACTGCATAGGGTTACCGCAGTTTTTACAATGTCTATTAAACGCACCGCCAATTCGATGAGCTAAGGCAGATTTACCTGAACTGAACTCACCCTTTAGAGTCAATACAGTTCCCAAAGGTACGCCACCGCCCATTGCTAGGTCTAGTGCAAGTATCCCAGTTCGGATACGTTGTTTACGTCTTAATGCTTTACTTTTAGATGCTTGAACAAACGAATCGTTACCGTATCGTTTATTGATCTTTTTCATTAAGTCATCAAAATCACTCATTTACGATTCCTAATTTCTGAAGCTTTGATATTCAACTCACGTTCCACCTCAGCCCAAGCTTTTTTAAAAGTTACTTGGGATTCTTCTGGGGTGCATGGTAACTCAATGCCTGCTTCAATACGAGCTGATTCATAATTACCCAAATTGATTGTGATTGATGCTTGTGCTTTAACTTTTGCTGTGTCATTCATATGTCATTTCCTTTTTTATTATTTGTAAAGCTCTGGTGGTACACCGCCAACTAGATGCTTCATGTCGTTCATTATCTCTTGTTGAGCTTCTTTTGTAAATCGTAACGATCTATACTCACGACCTGCTCTAACTTTCATTCTAGTAACAAATTTACCGAGTATTGCCATCTCATACTCTGTATACAGTCTCCAGCCCGCACTAGTTGTGTAATTAGACATCGGTATACGTTTTTTGTTTATCCAACTGTACAGTTGTGTTTTTGTGATTGAGCAGTAATGTGCAACTTGACCAACAGTGAATAGTTTACAGACATGAGATTTATTACCACATGGGCTAATAATTTTCATCTCTTTACCACCTGTAGAAACACTGCCAACATGACCCTTTTGTTGTCGTTCTATGTATTTCTTACGTAATTGGTACTTACGTTTATTTTTGTGAATACGTTCACGATATTCAGGGTCGTTAGCGTATCGTTGTTTCTTACGTGCAAGAATAGCTTCTTTATTCTCTTGATAGTAAGACTTCATATAGTTATGGCGTGGTGCTTTTTCTTGTTCATCTAGTAGTTTCATTTACTCCCTCTTTTACTGTTAGCTGTTAGTGTGTAAAATTCTGTTACTTTAGCAAACCCCATTAACTCTTCAGGAGTTATTGTGTTGTTTGCTACTAAATACTCAACTTTATCCATGTCAAGTTTTTGGCTTGTGTATAATTGAATATCTAAACCTTTATTAAAAAGGAATGAAGAAATAGCATCATAATCATATGACACTCTTGCAGATGATCTTTTGCTTACTGTATGTGTGTCGGTATTTACCGATAACTCATTATTTCGATTCATCTCTTCTACAATTAATGCTTTTAATTGTTTCTTTTGTGCTTCTAATTTTTTGATCTCGGCACAAACACTTATATATGTCTTATATGTTTCCATAAAAACCTCCAAAAACTGTTGTCATATACATATATATTAATTTTTAATACTTGTCAACAACTTATAGTTTAGATCATTATACTTTTTTAAACGAGCTAACCAGTAGTACTCTAATATACGTATTTTAGAATCTACAAAGTCAACAACAACAGGGTCTTTTTTATCAGGTGCTTCTCTTAAAATACGACCTACAGATTGAGTAATAGATGTTTTAGGCGTAGCTAGTATGAGTGTATCTAGTGCAGGTATATCAAGCCCTTCTTGTGCCATTGCATACGAACCGATCACCACATCACATTCAGCAGACTGCTCTCTATCGCGTTGTTTCATACCGCCAATGTATAGACCTGCGGTGAAGTCGTCTAGTTGATCGCTTAATAATCTACGCATCTCTTTACAATGGGCTACACGCTCACTAAGAATCAACACTTTTCTACCTCTTTTTAACGCTCTAGTAGTGAATCGTATAATTTTGTCTGTACGTGCCTGGTCTGTAGAAACTAGTGTGATCAGTTTTGCTGTATTGACCTCCCCGTTCCACAACTGATAGTTCTTGTGTGGTATATGCAAATCTGTGTCTACTCTCCAGATCAACGGTTGTCTCTTGTGTCCTTCCATCTCATACACGATTGGACCAATGTGGAGTAGAAATACATTGTGTAACCCATCTCGTCTTTCGGGAGTAGCAGTCAAACCAATCCTATTTCTAGCAGGAAATTTAGTGATGGCATCTTGCCACATTGGGGCAGCATACCTATGTACTTCATCTGCTACGAGTGTGCCAAACATCTCATATAAATGTGGCAGGTACTCTCTGTTAGTGTTGACTAGAGACTGCACCATTGCAATCACTATATCTTCACTGCCATCAGGTACTATATCTCTCTGCCACATGCCAACTTTAGCCTCTGGAAAGAACATATTGATTCGTTCTACCCATTGCTCTACTAAGAACGTCTTATGAACTAGTACTACCGCTTTACGACCTAATCTGCGGATCATTTCTAGCCCCATGACAGTCTTACCTTTGCCACAGGGTGCAAACAGTACTGCACCATATCTATTACCCAAAAAACTCATAACACTATTTACAGCAGGCACTTGTTCTTCTCTAAGATTTATCGTCTTTAAATCTCCTAACTCCCCACCCAAAGTTGTTGACAAGTCGTCAACACACTCAAAATCGTTAAAAGCTCTCGGTACTAGTGCATGGTCTTCTAATTCTTTGTAGACTTTACATGTAGTTTCAACACCAACTGTTAATCTGATTTTATCTAAATCAGAGAGTTTTTTTTTACTGCCCAACCGTTCATTTTGCTTCCCCCCAAGTATTCGCAATCTCTGGTTCTGCTACAAGCTTAATCGTAAGTTTCACTGCATTCTCCATCGAGTTTTGTAGACAATTCATTGCATACTCTGCAACATCATTTTTTGCTTCAACAATGATCTCATCATGAACTTGACCAATAATTCTAAAGTCGTTACTAGTGTAACCATCTTTTCTCATTGTCTTGTGAAAGTTACGCATACCGATCTTCATAATATCTGCCGCACTACCTTGTACGGCTGTGTTAATCGCTACACGCTCTGCACTGTTTTTCTTACCAAAATTCTTGCTATTGATATCTGGTAGCGGTCTTCTACGACCCACAATCGTTTCTGTGTAACCAACTCGTCTACATTTTGCGATTAGTGAGTCCTGCCATTCTCGTATACCTGAATATTTCTCAAAATATTTATCGCTATATTCTTGTGCTTCTTCCTCAGTTTTATCAATACGTGCTGAGAGTGTTTTAGCCCCCATTTTGTAGATCAGACCGAAGTTGATCGCTTTCGCATCGTAGCGTATACAACCACAAGCATCTGCTGTCATCTGGTGGATGTCACCGTCGTTATTGTAAATATCAGTAATGACTTCATCTCTACTTAGATGGCCTGCTACACGTAGCTCAATCTGCGAGTAGTCTGCTACAATGAGTGTATATCCTTCTTCTGCTATAAACGATTTACGAAGTAGATCGCCCTCAGCAGTACGACTAGAGGGTATGTTCTGTAGATTCGGTTTACTACTACTCATACGACCTGTAGCCGTACCCCATTGATTAAAACTACCATGAACACGATGATTATCGTCTGCGTGTTTTATCAACGCTTCAGTATACGTGCTAACAAATTTACTGTATTTACGATAATCAAGCACTAGATCGACAGCTTCTATACCAATCTTCGTGGTACGAGAGTCTTTTTTAATCACATTAAGTGTGTCTTTACTAGTAGAATGTTGACCAGACTTACTACAACTTTTATCGACAATGGGCCAGTGCATGTTGAATAACGACTGTAAATATTGAGATGAAGCTATTTTAGCGGAGTAGCCGAACAACTCAATAAAACGCGACTCAGCGGATTTAGCCTTCTCTTTCATCACTACACCTGCTTCAGTTATTTTATCAACATCTACTTTCATACCAAAATGCTCAATCTCTTCTATGATTCGCATGATAGGCATCTCTAGCTCATGAAAAACTTTTAACATCTGAGAGTTTAGTTTTGGGTATAACATATGAGCTAATGCGAGTAACCACATCGCGTCATCTATAGCATATGCACCCATGATCCCAACAGGTATATCGCTGTTTTTCTCATACGAACTAAATTGAGCAAAACTACCCATCTCGTATCGCAAGTTATTTTTGACTAAGCTTTTAAGGCCATGTCCACCTGGACGCTCTGGTTCTAATAACCAACTCACACATTGTGTGTCTAGTATTTCTGCATTAATCGCATCGACATCAAGCCCTTCGTTACGAAGCACTTTGATATCAAATTTAGCATTATGTATCCAAATTTTAACATTAGCTGAAAACATGTTAGTTAATAACTCAATAGCGAGATCAACAGAGCAGTTACAAGGCTCTATAGCAAATAATGTGTTAGCGGCTGTATGACGAACAGGTACATAGTACGCGAGATGTTTGTCGTTATGTAATACAGCAATAGAGAAACCTATCATTTTTCTATCGTGAGATAAACCACACGTTTCTGTATCAAACGCAAACTCATTAAATTTCGATAGAAAACTAAAAAGTTCTCTTAGTCTATCGTTGCTTCTTATTATCTGTGATTTCATTTTTTCTCCTTAAAGATTTTGTTTTTTTTAAAACGGAATCTTACCGTATTGCTGAGGCGGTTGCTGTGGTTGTTGTGCTTGACCACCCCAAGCAGACTGCTGTTGCTGTTGTGGTTGACTTCCCCAAGCAGATTCTTTTTGCTGTGGTTGGCCCCAAGCAGGTTGTTGCGACTGCTGTTGTGGTTGTGCGAAATCATCTTTATCTGGATTACAGATATCCATTAATTCTTGTCTTGTTTTTGGTGCAAGAATCTCGAAGTATGCTAACGGTTTATGTATAGAAGGATCATATACGTCTGAAGCTCCGATGTGTTCTAACAAACTGCCTGCACCTGGAGATTTATCGCCCATTCGACTGATTCTAAATCTTTGTCCTTCCAGGCTACCATGTGTTTGATAGAATCTTTCAATTTGTTTCCAAACTGTAGAGCTACGTTTTACGACATACAAAGTGATTTCGTCTTTATGCACAACGCCTTTACGATCTGTCCACTCACTATGATCAATCACAGTAAGTGCGGCAACCTTACTAGCACGATGACCCATTTCCTTTAAGAAATCTTGGCTATCATCGGTAGGTCGTGTAAACCAATTACGCCAATGACCATTCATATTTAAATTATACTCTTGGTATTGAATAGGTGTCGGAATTTTTTGTCCATTGAAATCAATAGAAGCACCGTCAACAAATGTGATCTCTCTATCTGTTCCGTTCTTCATCCAAAATCTTCTCGTAAATGCAGACTTTTCTGCTTTAAAAGCATTATCATTATTGAACCAACTCATGTGACCTCCTGTGTCGTGTTTCTTGTTGGTTCAACGTGTTTAACATACAGATTCAATAATGTAAAGAACTATTTAACAAACAGCTAATTATCCTGTTTCTGTTTGTAAGAAAGATTTATATTTTCTTGATTATATGCTCCAATTCTTGCTATTTGTTATTACTGAAATGATTTGTTGACCAGTGCAGTCACCAAAATCTTTTTTACCTACGTCACCGATACAGGCAACCCTAGTTATGATTTTTTTGTTAAGTTTTTTATAGGCTAATTTTGTACCATCAAAACCTGCCTGGTCATAATCTAGTGCTATAATTACTTCGATACCACAAGCTTGTATTAGCTCGACTTGTCTATCACTAATCCTACTACCGAGTATAGATACTACAGCATACTCACTAGATAGCCCCGCCTCATTGATTGCTTGATCAGCTTTCATCGCGTCTAGACTACCCTCAACAACTACAATAGTTTTCGTAGTGTTAATTAACTGACTACCTAGTAGTTGATCGCTTTTTTTGAACTTCCAGTAGTTCAGGTATTTTGGATAGACCGAATCATTTACTGCTCTACCGACTGCCCCATACAGATTGTTTTTGAAATCTCGAATCGGAATCACAGCTCTACTAGATGCCTCATCAAAACCCACGCCCCATCTTTTACCTGTCTCCACAGTGATACCTCTCTTTAAGAAATATTTACTAAATTTGTTAGCAAATGGTTGCCATAAACTCTCGTCTACTTTTACACGCTTCTCTTCTTGTTTCTTAAAAAAACCCTGTGAGGCTAAAGAAGACATACCTAAAGATAAGAAGTTCTTTTCGACTTCTAAACAGTAATCTACTGCAGGCTTCCAAGCGTGATTATGGTACGCAAGCTTTTTATATAAATATGAGATCTGACCGCATTTAAAACCACAGGTAAAGCAGTTCACTAGAACAGCAGTATCTGTCACTTTGATGCCCATCGATGGTCTTCGATCTACTTTGTTTTTATGTAGATGAGAGTATGGTGCTAAAGGACAGGGTATTGAGATGTTATCTCCACCTATTCTTAGTTTAAATTTAGATTTAGTCAGTATATCAATGATAACGTCTTGTTTACTCATTACCAGCTCACTCCGTCTGTCATAGAGTCTTGTACTTCAGAGAATTTCATATTGCCGATATCCCAATCGCACTCAATCTCTGGTCTGTGGCCCTCTCTTTGTTTCAAAACTTTTAACGTCATGCGTCTATTGATCGCTTGATCTTCATCCTGAAACAGACCTAGAATAACGTCAGCATCTCTAGCAATATCACCTCCACTGATGTTTGCTGAATTGCCTTTAGTGTTGTCTGCCTGTCGATTAAACTGTACTGTACAAATGATCGGTATGCTCGCTTTTTTAGCAAGCTTCTTCATGTCACGAGAGATGTTTAGTAGTCGTTGCCAACCATCTCTTGCACGTTGGTCATCATCCATCAAATACATACCATCTACATAAACTATGTCTGGTTTATATCGCTCTATTTTAGATGCTACGTGACTAACTCCTCCAGACTCTTCACCTATAATCGTTAAATTACCTGGAAGGCTGCCACCAATACTGTTCTTCCACTTACTCTCTGCGATCTTATCAAGTGTTCCTTTTCTTAAATCTTGATAATTCAATCTGTGTTGTAGAGCATCGAATCTTCTAGCGACCTGTCGGCTTGGCATCTCTTTAGTAAAGTACAGTACATTGAGTCCTGAATTAATATTTGTATGAGCAAATATATTCGTTAACCAAGTTTTACCGATTCCTTGCCGAGCTACTATAAGTATGAACTCAGAATCATGGAAACCTTGTGTTGCCTCATCTAATGAAGGAAATGGTGTAGTATAGCCGTCTATCCCTTCATTTTTCTGTAGCTCTAAATATTGCTCATAACGAGACTCTGCCGTACTTGCCCAATCTACATCTGCTTCGCTTGTGTTAGCATCCTCAATGCGTCTTACAGCATCTCTTAAGAAGTCTACTGCTTTGTCTACATCTCTACTATTTAATGATGTGTATGCGTCTTGGACAGCACTTAGAGTTAGATTAAAACTGTGACGTTTTTTTAATAACTCAATATAGTAAGACAGTGGCTCTGATGGTGGGAAATGCCAATCGTAATCAGGAAACTCTAATTTCATAGCGTCCATTGCAGGACCAGTGCCATGGTGTTTGCTGAATCTCACGCTGTATTCGTACATACTAGCGTATTCGCCGACAAACATCTCAGCAGTAACTGAAGCTTCATATAGAACTGCATACAGTTCTGTCGAGCCTACACATTTATCAAAAATTTGTTTATCAATATCCATGAATACCTGCATTTTTTGAATATAAGTTTACATTAGAAGACACTAAAGACCTATCAACAACTATCATCTCTAATACTCTGTTGTCTATTCTCATAGCCTCTTTTGCTTCTTGAAAAGAATTAAAAATTAATGACTCGTAAGTCATCCCAATAAATTTTGGTTGATTAATATAAATAATAATCGGTGTAGCAAAATAGGTTAACGACCAAAGCCAACTTTGGTTTACTAGTTCATATTTTTTAGGACCAATGAAAAACTTACGACCAACTAGTTTAACTACTACGTCTGAATGTACCCAGATGTGTGGTTGTGTAGTGTTTGCTAAATCACCTTTGAACATTTATAGAATCTCCGCTTTTTTAATGTTAGCCATTTGTCTACGAATATCTTCACCTTTTGCTTCTACTGCAATCATACACTCCATGGCTAGACTAGCGGCACTTTGTTTATAACGCTCTTTAAACAAAACTGGTGTTAGATTCGTAGTTACGATCGTAGGTCTACACTCTCTACTACGTTTACGCAGTAAATTCTCAAAACATAACTCTGCAAACCCACTCCCTTTACCTGAGTATTCTTTGCCTAAGTCTTCAATGAGTAAGAAGTCCACACGCTCTACACGTTGTGTCACTGTATTGTCCGTATCAAATCTACTGCCATCAATATAAGCAAGCTTCAACTCATCAGATAAAATACAGAACGTACTGTACCCTGCTCTCGCTATCTCTTTAAGTAAAGCACAACTAGTATATGTTTTACCTACTCCGTTATTACCATAAATGAATAAGCCCCAACCTTCGCGGTACTGTGAGTGTAGCTTAACCATGTAAGATCTAAGCACATTTTTAAGAGTGCTTTCAGGTACATTTTGCATACACGCGGGCCAATATCTACGACCGATATTCATACGTTCCAATACAAAACTGTTTAGTTCAACAGGCTTAGGATTTAATGTTCTCATTGTCATAAAACACCTCAATGTTTTTTTTGTTACGTAAATATTAAAAAGATTACCAACCTACTTCTTGGCCTTTTTTTGTTTGTTCTTGTTGATAATGTGAACCCCAAGATGGGTTGTTATTTTGTAGATCTCCATCAATAATCATTGGAAAGATGGAATTACGAAAGCCCCAAAAGATACCCATATTAGGATAACCGCGAATATTGAACTTAGGTGCGATGTTCTCCCAATTCTCAACTGATTGGGTCACTACCTTAGCTACATCCGATGCACCATAGATTTTGATCAACTCAGCACCATGTTTCAAGTCTTTCTTGTAGAATCTTGGTGGAGCAGACTTCCAACCCTTCTTCTTCCACTCTGATGCTAGTAATAACTCAATGTCTTTAGAGTTGTATTCATCGACAGACTTATTGATAAATGACTCTATTCGCTTCCAGTGGCTTGATTTAGTAGTTACAGGCACTCTAGTTAAAGATTTGTCTATAGCTAACTCATTATTGGCATCAACGAGCTTCTCTAACTCACTCTTAGCCTTCTCTTGTACTGTAGTTTGTTCTACCATAGGTACTTTAGCAATACTTTTTAAGGCTGTTATCAGTGGACTGTAATCATACTCTACTGTACGTGCATCAACACCTGCTGTGACTTTAAGGAAACCCTTGAACCTCAAACTTCTAAAGTACATTCTGATTGTTTGCTCAGATTTACCTGTGACGTTTGCAAAAAGTTTAACCGTTGGGAAGCTCTCTTTACCCAACCAGACATGATCTAGTAGATGCATGACTAGCATTGCTTCTTCCATTGAAATATTAATTTTTTTATAGTTTTGTAAGAAACATCTACTAAACGGAGCAAAACCATAATTCTCAAGTCCTTGCCAATTTAACATGATGTTTCTTCCTTCTGACTATAATCGTTTAAGTCAACGTCTACTGCTGTTTCATCTCCTACAACCATGCGACCTAGTTGGGCCACTATTGCCTTACCTTCTTCACAGTTTGTCGCATATAAATACACTGCCTGGACTACCATGTTAGCTAGAGATTTTCCTGCTAGCGTTTTAATATCAATGACAAGCTCTTGCTCATCTGCTCTCAACTTAACCATTATTTTTCTCCTAAAAGATACTATGGACTTGTCAACAACTATCATTAGTATTAAATATTGTCAATAATTATTATATATATTTTTTATAGGCTTTTTTTCTCGTAAACTGCTAGTGAGTATAAACTACCAATTAACTGGTGTTTAGAAACCCAAGACCCTACTCGGCTAGGTAAAGCACCTCCTCCTATTAAAACAACTACTGAACAAGGTGCTTTAGCCTCTACTAGAGACACGTCTTTTAATGACTTAAATATAAGTAATTGCTCACCTTCCATCATATAAGATGTTTCTTTAGAATTATAGGTGTATATAGCTCTACCAACCAAATTAGTATAATAACTTGCTAAACTAAGAGCTTTATCTCTTTTTATATATTTCATAAAAAACTTTTATCTTTCATTAATTTAAGTAATAAAGAAATAGGTTGGCGACTTGTCAACAACTTTCTTAAAAAGAAATAGGTCGGTGACTTGTCAACAACTTTTAACATAAAAAAACCACCCACTAGTTGAACTAGCGGATGGCATTGTCTCTTATATATAATATATATATTATTATTATTATATACTATATAAGGAACTATGGTCTGAACTTTATCCAGGCGTATCGTTTTCTTCTTAGTAAATATCTTGGGTCATTGTCATATTCATATGCTTCTTGCTCTAGAGATATTCTGCGATAAGCTAATGGCCCGTTACGATACAACCATAAACCCCAAAAATACTCTAGTGCGTAGACTACTAGAAAACCTACAATAAATGTTTCTAAGAACTGTTGAAAATGTATACACTCATGCCGTCTGGTTTTATCTGAGATCTTACCTCGGCTAAATACAATAAAAAACAAAGTGATCGCATTTATCTCGATCGGCACAAAGTACGATAAGTATTTAGGAACACTACTGTTTTCTACATATATAGGAGTAAGATTCTTAAGCATAATAAAACCTAATTTTTGAATGTTTCATAGACAAAATCAACCACATCACTAGCTTCTAATGCATAAGCACTACTTCCGTTCCAAATGAATTTATCGTTTGCGACAATATCTGAAAGGGATCTAGCTGTAGTAGCTGCACTAGGGTTAGCAAAATAACCCTCTCCAGCACTCTCATTACCGCTGCCGTTGCTTAATTGTATTCTCACGCCATTGACGAATACACTTACAATAGAATCAGCCGCAGGAGTGTAACCAATCGTTAGGCCCGTATCGCCGTCATCGCTAGAAACAGCACTAGGGTTTCTACTTAACTCAGAGATTACACTTGCGACAGGAGATCTAAGTCCGCCACTAGTAGCATCTACAGATCCTTCCGAATGTAAAGCGACTTTTAGACCAGAGTTACCTAGAGATAATGCACTATTAGCAGAATCTAATTGTATATTAACAGCACCCCCACTTAAATAAAGTCCTGTAGGGCCTGCAACATTAACAGATAGCTCACCACTAGTCGCTGATAGCCCTGAAGACTTAATACTGCCCACTAGCTCAACGATTGACAACTCTTTAGTAGTACCACTTGCATTTATAACTATAGTGTCACTACCTACCGTTACAGAGCTTGCATCAGCTAAAGTAGATACGTCAAGCTTAACGCCGTTAGCACCTACGGCAAGACCAGAATTAGAGTCTAGGTCTACACTCAAAGTGTTACCAGACTTACTAATACCATCTCCTGCTGTTACACTACCGCCACCACTAAATTGTGTGTATGTAATATCATTAGTACCGAGAGTAGGGTTAGAATCGTGAGTAGCTACAAAACCACTATCTCCGTTAGTTGTACCTTTTTCGATAAAACAGAAAGAGCCTGGAGACAATTCAGCAGATGTGTTTGAGTCACTAGCTCTTGTCAATACTAGAGTAGCTCCGTTCAACAAACCAACAGTATAAATTCCATTGACAGTTTGATCAGCACCACCGCTGTTAATATTGATACCGTCTTTGATCAATACGCGATCACCTACAGATAGAGGTTGTCCATCGACAGTAAACGTGTCTGCTGTAGCGTTAAAACCACCGTCCCCATCAGCAAGAGTGATTGTACCTGAACCCGCGTTAACACTGCTTGAAGCAGATACAGCTAAAATAGCAGTAGTAGCCGCTACAACAGATTCTTTAATATCAAGCCCTTGCAACTGACCGTCTACATAATTTTTTGTAGCTACGTGATTAGATGCGGTAGGCTCTTGCACAGAGACTGCACCTGTAAATGCAAAATCTTGAGATAAATCAAGTTTAGCTGGTGTAATCGTTCCTGCTAGTTTAGCAGTAGTGATTGCTGAATCAATAATGTTTGCAGTGCTAATCGTAGCATCTGCAATCTGTTTTCCTTTGATTTTAGACATAACTTCTATACTCCTTTTTTAAAATTATCTAATTATTATTGTGACGAGATCCCCAGCCACACGATTAGGGGCATCTAGATGATTGGGTACAATGATAGCCTCGTGATCTGCAGTGTTGTCCATATAAACAGCACCGTTTTCAATATTAAGCTCTCCCCCTTCATTAGGTATATCTCTAGAAGCTTTTGCTAATACTTGACCCTGCATAACCATTTCCACGACATATTCATTAGTTGAATTTGCTTTGAGCGTTGCGTTAGTTCTTGCCACACCTAAAGGGGTTACAAGAGTGCTTGCTTTCGTCCATTTTTGTGATAAGGCATCAAAAGATAAAACATCACCTGTTGTTACGCCACTGTCGGTTAATACTCTAATCCACATGAATATTACTCCTAAATTTTAAAAATATGGATACTATATGATTTGTTATGATTTGATCCTGTCACTTGTGCCGATCCGTTCTCTGTTTCTACTACAACACGCAAGACATCATTTGCGGGAGCTGTGATAATACCAACAACTAAACCGCCAGTTCTATTTGTATAATAGATATCTGATTTCGCACCAAATCCGCCTGCGTTAGAATGCCACCTAACCGCATACCCGCCATTAGTTGAGCGTAAAGGTACAGAACATATACATAAATAAGTACCCGCTTGTAGAATATTAATACTCTCTAAAAACCTATAATTTGATTTAACACTATTTGTAGCAGTTGCTTCGTTTGAACTGACAAACGAAGCATCAACAAACACTTTGTTTCTCGATGTTTGTGTGTCTCTCGACAAAAACAAGTAATCATTTACATCATAGTACCCAGATGAAGAATAGGAAGTATTAGTTTTTTGAAATACAGTAAAGACTCCGCTCATTTCGAGCGACCCAGAAAAAGCTGAATTTGTAAACCCTGTTCCTGTGTACTGTAAAATTTCATTTAAACTTGGAGATGAAATAGAAACATCACTAAGATTATTTAAAGAAACAGAAATTTCAGAAGAAGCGTTTGGAGATTGTCCCGCTACAGTAAATTTATTATGACTCATACTTCAGCTCAACTTAACAATCAAAACAAATGTTTGTTCTGATATTGTGTTTCCTTGAGTCGATGCTGTGTTGAGATTGGATACAGCTTTTAATTCAAGGTGCAACGCTGTTGAAGCAGACAACTCAAAATAACCGACCAAAGAGGTCGCGGCCCCTTCTTGATATGTGTTAGCATTATCTCCAACAACAGCTTGGTAAGTATAATTGTTGTTTGATCCGTCCTCTAAAACAACGGCAGCATAACCAGAACTCAGGTATTTTACATTAAATTGACTAATAATTTGATAGTTCCCTGCAGGAAGAGTAAACGATTCTATCCAATTTGTAGAAGAATATTTTGTAAGTGATGCTCCTGCGATATTTTCAATCGGAGAAGAATCATATATTCTAAGTTTATCTCCGACTCCAATTGATGAAGCTCCTGAATACTGATAATCTGCAGTTTCTCCTTGTCCAATCAACATATAAGAAGCTGATGTTGAAGGAGCTGCTCCATTTACAAATGAAGATCCGTTGTATTTCAACACTTGGTCAGAACTTGGAGATGAAATAGAAACATCACTAAGATTATTTAAAGCAACTGAAATTTCAGAAGAAGCATTTGGAGATTGTCCTGCTACTGTAAATTTATTATGACTCATCTTATATAATCTCCCAATTTGAAACACCATCTGAAACAAGAGTTACAGCTTCATTCTGAAGAGTTAAAGTATAGTCTGTTCCAGCTCCTCCTGCCTCAACTTGATTCGTTCCATCAGGAGAAATAGTAAGAGTATTTCCTGCAGTCTTTAATTTAATTCTAATTTCTTTTCCTCCATTTCCTTCAGCTATAGCAGGTAAATCAATGGTAATTGCTCCAGAGGATGTATTTGCTGAATAGTGATTTTCTACAGCTCCTGGAACAGGAGAATCAGTATTATCTATTGCTGAATATGTAAACCCTCCTCCCCCTCCAGATTGATCTACCCAGCTTAGATTACCGCTGCCATCAGTCTTTAACACTTGGTTAGCAGACCCATCATCACTAGGTAACACCAACGTGTAAGTAGCTGTTGCTGAATGTGGAGGGCCTTTGATTATGATGCCATGCGAGTTTTGCTCGCAATTAAGAACAATCTGACCGCTACCTGTGGTGGCATTGCCTTTGATTGTTACTTTACCTGTTCCGCTCGGTTCAAGCACAATATTGTCATTTGATTCTGATTTTAAACTACCGACAAATTCTGACGAATAGATTTTAGTAAATGGAGCAGATGATGTACGTAATGTATCTTCTAGTTGTTTGCCCTTGACTTTCATTACACAATCTCCCATCCGTCTGTGCCGTTATCCATCAGCGTCTTGACTTCGTTAGCATTTGATAGAGTAATCTGATTATTCAACACGCTGTCAATATACTGACCTGCGGTCGGTTGGATGATAACATTTTGTGTAGAGTCTTTCACCTTTACTCTAATCTCTGCACCCGCGTCTGATGAAGCAGGTAGAGTAATGATCACGTCATTCACAGCAGTACTAGTGTCTATATAGTAGTGTGTGTTTAACGCCCCAACAAAATCTCCAGACCCTTTGGTGTTGTCGTAAACCATCTTACGTTGTGTCGGTGTAGCTGATACAGTAACTACAGCATCGTTTTTAGTAATACTCACACCACTGCCAGCTACGAGCGACTTGTTGACAAACTTTCCAGATGCGTTTCTAATAAGAAGTTCGCCGTCAAGTGCTGCAGTAATCGTGACATCTGATAAATGATTTAGTGCTGTGACTTCACCACTCCCAGGCACAGAGCCATAAGCAGATTTAGGCGAATACCAAACTTCTAAATTTTCACCAGCTTCTAACGGGATTACATTCAACCAAGTGATTGTTTTATCACTCAATGTGTAGTCCACACCATACTCGGCTAGCATGGTATTAAAGAAAACTTTTAATACATAATCGCCATCATTATCCACAGCAGGAGCAGAAGGTAACACAAAAGTAAGCACAACTGGATCAGGTACTGTAAAAACAACCTTCTCCCAACTTGCTTCAACAGGTACTGATATTGGATTTTCATATACTTCAACATTATTAATATTTGGATACACGTCTACTTTCATCGCGTAACTTCTCCTTCGATTCGACACCGTCCTTTAATTAACTTATTGACTATACCTTGTGGCGACTTTACTTCTAAGTCATACACAGCTACACTCGGAGGTAGATTAGCTGTTTGCTGATAACCAATAGTTAAATTAATAGCACCTTGTCGCTCGTAAATTTGTATTTGATCTGTGTCTGCACTAGATAACTCTAGTAATACTACGCTAGCACCTGTAGAAGCTCTTATCTGCATTTTCGCCGTATACCCCGTCATATCGATAGGGTTATTCGCATTATTCTTCCAATATAAAGCAAGTTTATATGTACTGCCTTGCTCAATCGTAATATTATATATACCTGAAATCATTGTTGTTTACCTTTGACGCACTTGTTTAGAGCTTCCATAAGCTTTTGCTCTTTACTCATGCGACTAAGAAACCAATCTTTTGTCACAACATAAGAGCCGTCTTCATTTTGTTTAATGTTAGACTTGTCAACAACTATTACACTACGTCTGTCGCTCTGATTCTGCGGCTTCTTGCAACAAAGACTGCAAGCGGTCATCATGATCATTAAAAGCGACAGCGATATCAATATCATTTTCTGCATTATACAGTGTATTAATTTCATTTTCTAATCCTTTAGACGATTCATCTTTTGATGTGCCGTCTAGTCTATCAGAAAATGTATTTAAAATCACAGGTACTATCATAGATAATACACCTAAAATTAGCTCTATCATACAATAGTCTTTTGGCCTGTCACACCAACGTCTTTGAGTTTAGCTAACTCATCGTCAATAAGTGCATCTAGCTCATCAGTAGCTAACTTCGGATACATTTTTTTAATACGATCATGAAGCCAGATTGCTTTTTCAGCACCTGCAACATTACGTTTTTCGATCTTAGCTTTACGAGCTGCCCACTCTTCTGCACCAGCGATACCTGATCGCACTGCAGATCGGATCAAATCTTTTTGTTCTTTTTCTAACTGAACGCCCATCTTCTTAGTCAACAGTGTAACTGCGTAACTAGAAAGGGCTGTTAGCAAAGCACCAACAATCGGCAAAAGCATCTCTAAGAATTGTTTTAAAATGTCTTCCATGATTACTCTCTTACTTACTAGATAGAATTGAGTGTGTTTTAATAGGATTAGAGTCTACAGTCTGTCCATAATGATGCTCATCTGTACTAGTAGAGTTAATACGTTCAGAAGGTCGATTAACCTCTAAAGTCGCAGTCAAGTGACACCCAGCTACAGGGGCTATATGTGTTGTATCAATCTCATCATTAGTGTCATACATCTTAGCTCCGTAGTGTCCTGTGTACAGTACAAAGATGATTTCATGATCTCCAGGCAAGGTCATCTCTGCACTAGTCGGAATCATTTGCTGTAGTGTCACTCCTGAACCATTATCTATATTATAGTCACTAGGAGTGGCATGCATAAGATCAAGCTCTTTAATTAAATCAATCTCAATACCGCTATTGGCTTCTAAGTTTTCATTAGCATTCATCGGATTAGCAGAAGGGTTTAAAACTTGTGCATACGTATAATCAAATGGGTCTGCCGCATATGTATCACCAACAGCGTTTCTTTGATTTGCTAAATAAGTTAAATTAGGCACTCTATTAGAAGTAAAAGGTGAGTCAAAATCAGAATCAGTCGGTAATGAGTTACTAGACGTATTTATACTCATAGCACCACCAATAGTATCTGAAACCATTGGTTTTAGGTGACCTAGACTGTTAAGATTTGGATTTGTAGTAGAGATACCCTTGTTCATACTTGCCAAATGTAGAAATGGTTTAGAATGGATAGAAGTTAGATCAGGTAACTGCACAGGCGTAATACTAGCGTCCTCTGCTTTATTTCTGTTATGACCAATGAAAACTTCTGTAATTGATTTTGGTGCAGTTGATTGGCTGATAGTACCACCACCGCCCACACTACCATTCGGTCTACTATGCAAAACTCTGAATGAACAGTTTGTCAACAACTTTATCTGAAGACCCATGTTCTTTAGAGCATTAAATGTTTTTCTAAGTTGGTCGGTAGAATCAGTCTTATCAATATACACATCAAATGAATCGCGATACACATCTACATTAGTGTGATTGTTATGTACTAAACCACCGTCTTTTAGTACTGCCCCTACGCCAAGTGTGAGAGGAGACATAAAACCTGTACGTTCATAAACTTGCGATAAAGCAGTACCTGTGTCGCCGACATATAAAGTATCAGTTGGAATATCTGGACCAATAGCTGGTACAACCACACCTTTGTTTTCACCTGAAGTAGTATAACCAATTTCAGATAGATTAAAACCACTATATTCAGAAGGTAAAGTAGAACTATCTAATGCATTAGCAAACGATGTTCTTACTAGGTCTACAATTCCTGCTACAGTAGTAGTTCTAATTGCAGAACGCATAACAGGCACTGTCCATTCCTTAAAATCTCTCTGTAGTTCATTTGGTAAGTCTGTTACTTCTGGGCTATTAAGACCCCGCTCAGCCAACCAAAAAACATCTTGTTCAGAGTAAGGAAAGTTCGTATCTTCTTTAGAATCTAATCCCCAATCAGAGTAGTCAGAATATGATTCAATGATCTTATTGTAACCAACCTGTGGTTTATATAAATCACTATTGTCTGATTGACCGCCTGTTACCGTATCTGGTGCTTGTTTATAATAAAACCTAGAGGCAGGTAAAAACACAGGAGTAGGCTCATTTTTGTCTTGTGCAAGACCCGCCCTACTATTTGGTACGTATGGGAAAGTCAACGCATTTTGATTAATAACTATATTAGCTGAAGCAATATTTTGGATAGTAAAAGAGGTGTCTTGTGCTTGATCCCCATTACCGATATCCGTAGCATGTACTGGATAGACAATAGTAGACTTTGGGATGGGGTAGTTCTCGTTAATATTTGAACTAATTACTGTCGTATCGACCGAACCAAAATCAGAATCTGTAGAAATACTATCTGCATGAATAAAATCTTTTTCAGTATTTATACCTAAATTACTACCTGTTTGTGTGTAATAATCTAAGAACGGTACAATAGCAGGAGCAATTAAAGACCTACGACCCCATTTAGGATAGTATGTGTATTTTTTTGGGAAGTTTAATGTATCGTTTGCATTAGCCGCGTCTTTATAACGCATCTCATTTTGTGTTGGGTGATACCAATGTACAAACGGTTGTTTTTCATGCCCAAACGGTAGATCCATTGGATCTACATTATCACTAGGCATATCTCTAGTTGTTCTAACTCCCACCCCATTGTAAAAAGCATCTTGAGTATATGGAGAGTCAGTTTGCAATAAAGGTTGACCGCTAGAATTAATAAGTTTTTGCGTATCACCAAGTCCATGACTCACAGCTAACAACGCCTCGATTCCATCAGCTAGCACTAAACTATTCTCTAAGATAGAGTGCTGATGTTTTGGCATTGTCATCCAATGTGTAAGACTCAGAGGCTCGATACGAACAAACAAGTTTAAACTATCTACAAGTAGATTCTTTGGTATACCTCTCGCATCAGTACCGTTCGGATAGAAGTCACCAATGTGATAGCGTAAACGCATAGCTGTACATCTATTTGCCCAAGTATCCATCGGTACATTTAAAGTGCCGCCTTGAGTAGATCTAGTCCAGGCAGCTTCACTAAAACTGAACCGACCCCAAGGCCCATAGTAGTTACCTAGTGCATTTTGGTTAGTATCGAGATTCGGTGTAATGTTAGTGTTTCTTTGTACATAAGAAGCTACACCACTGTTTTGTGGTTGATAGCGTTCTAAAAGATCTCTAGCATTATAATTAGATTTATTGCCAACTGACGTAAAAAGACCATAAGTAGTATTGTTTGGCATAAACATATTTGCTTGAAAAGCAGGTATATTCCCCCCCACCTCTCTACCTAATGCACTATATGTATCTCTGTAAGTGTTATAGACCTCATTATCGTTAGCATCAGTAAACGGCAATAAATAAGGCACGTTAAGAGATGAATACTGTATCTGACTTACTGAAACTGAACTATCTGTGCCTAGTATATCTGAGTATGATGCATTATAATTTACACTTAAATCTTGACCCAGTGGTCTAGGAGATATAGTAAACATATCCATACTTTTATGAGCTACAGTTTTAATCGCAAGCTTACGGAAGTTAATTGCATCACGAACTGCTTTGGCTTGACCTACACCTTCGTTCCACTGACGAATCGACAAATCAGTACCAGTGCTTGATTGAAGATTACTACCTTCTTTTTTATAGAAGCTCCACCCTAAGTCTTCGTCATTAATGGACACACTATGAGAAGATCTTGTACCTTTTGATCTTAATTCATAACTTGGTGTAGTAGAATTTAAGATGTCTATCATCTTAACTGCACCATCACCGTACCCAGATTGAGTCTCTATATTAGTACTACCCGCTGAGGTGTATGTATAGTACGAATCTACACGATTACCTTCTGCGTCTTGACCAAGACTATAACCAATGCCCAATGACCCTAATAAAGCTTGGTCAATAAAACTAATGTGATCTTTTAGTGAGCTAAATACTAAAGGATTATTGGTAGTATTTGATAGTAGAAAACCACCTTTGAACCCAAAAAGAGTTCTACTTTGCATATTATCTAAAGATAGCTCTGCATGTGTTTGAAACAATTTAGGTGGAGATAAGAAACTACCTGGAGTCATTTTATCTGAATAACCCGCTACCGTTTTATTGAAGTTGTACGTGTTTGATAAAAATGCGTGTTCTTTTGGGGTACTAGTTAAGTCTGTAAAAGCACCTGGATAAAATGTGCTTGATAAAAATTCAGTAGGCGAACTAGCATCAGTAGTTTTAGATTCACTATGGAACAGGCTTAATATTTGTACATCATTAAAACCGCTTTGGGTATCTAATGTAGAGAGCATACAACTCTTTAAGAACGCCCAAAGTAAGTTCTGTATCTGTGCTTCTTGTGCAGAGAAAAAGTGCAACGGAGTAATACCCACATTATAGAACGGAGATACCTGTGTGCCAATATTAGCATCACTAAACACAGTACCTGAAGAGTCATTGTTCTTCCACAACTGTGTTTGTAAATAACCATCATTTAAACTAGCATTTTTGTCCAAACTATCTACAAGTGCTTTATATTCTACTTGCTCTGAACTGCTTAACTGCTCAAAGATATGTTGTAGTTTTAGAGAAGTAAAATTACTATCACCATCAATACTTTCATAGTATTCAGCTATACGAACACACCATCTTAGCTGATTTCTATGTGTTGTTTCATAACCGAGTAGAGAGCTTTGGATGTCATCGTCTTCTTCAGAAGAGATATCTTCTTCAAAAACCTGTACGTATACTAATAGTTTTGAATGATTCGCCAAACCTAGTGGTTCAGATGTTGCTCTATCTTGTTTAGCGTCATAACCCGCTCTATACGCAGTAAGTGTATTAGCAGGTACAATTACATAAGTATTGCCGACTGCAAGCGGACTAGGTAGTGCCGCAAAAGTCAAGTCATCGCCAGATGCAGTTAAGATCGTTCTCTCAACACCTGTATTAGCACCTGATGTAAATATAACTCTACAAGCTCCCTCAACAAAACGAGCTTGGAACGCAGAAGTAGCGTAAGCTGTACTAGTGTCTACGATAGAGTTGATTGTATTATAGCTCGGAGTAACAGTTAAAGAATTGTCAAAACCCGTCAGCTTTAGATTAGTGTTGAAATCTTTTGTGTTATCTTCAAAAGTAGTATTAGCCGATGAAGCAGTTACTTTACCTTTGAGCAAGTAATTAGCGTATGAATGATCTTGTGCTTCACTAATATTTGCGTCAGCTACTTTAAAATAATCGAAAATAATTTTACTATCTAAAGCATTATTCTTATACGTATTCGTATCAATAACACCTTTATGTGTATCCAATCTACCTAATGTAAAAGATAAATTATCTGTATTACGTGGTGAGTTTGGAACAGCATCTACAGACGTAATAGCCCATTCGGTATAATCTAATTGGGGTGGACCAAAGCCCATCTTTTCAATAAGACTAGATCTGCTTTGTGAGATAAGAGCTTCACTAAGATCATTTAGATCTACGTCTAGGATAGGCTTACCCTGTTGGAATTTTACTTTGTTATAATGTTTTTTATCATCAAACTGATGACTTGGGTCTGATACAGAATAACTCGACATATTTCTTAACTCCTACACACTGTGAAATCTAAAACTATTTCTCTATTAATTACTAATTGATTGTCTTTTTGGATCAATGGATGAGTAATCCAATTTAACATGATACCTGAATCTACTGTAGCAGTAGCATTACCGAACAAACCAAACTCTCTTAAATCACCAACACCTTCACTAGCATCTATAGTAACATTTAATTTAATTTTACTAGAAGCAGATTGTGGGTTTAATGGGTTGCCTGTACTAACATCTAAGAAGGTAAAAAAGCTATCATCTATTGCTTTTCTGCTGTTAATAATACCTGCTTCATTTGTTAATGTTGTTTGATTATAAGGCTTATTTATATTGTTTGGGTCAGCATCCCACGAACTATCACCTGAACCTAGTGCAAAGTAATTCACTGGATTAAAACCAGACAACACAGAAGTATACATACCAAATAACTGTGGCACTATAATATTAACAGCACTATCTTGTATTTGATTTTTTTGCCAATCTCTTTGCTCTATCTTATCGAATCCACTTAGAGATTTATACTTTAGAGTATCTCTAAATTTACCTGTTATCATTAAATTTAACATGTTTTATGTCCTAGTAAGTAAATGCGGCATGGAATGTTCTGTTTATGCTACTTGTTAGTGGTAGACTCCACAATACATTATTTGCACTATTTTGTGGTGCAGAATTTTGCCAAGTATACAGTATATCTAAGCCTGTCGCTAATGAATTTTCTGTTGCTTGAAGCTCATAAGACTCTGCTGTAGGTCTATATGGGTAATACGAAGTCGATTCTGTAGCACCAATCTCACCACTATCTGAATAAGATTCACGAGACAATAAACCGAAATCTGCATAGTGTATTAATAAGTAAGGCAACATACGTCTTATTTTTTGTTTAACTAAATTACCTAGCAAAGGTCTGCCTGTACTAGACGGGTTAATTAATTCTACTACAATCTTATAGATACTCTTCCAAGCATCCTCTGAGAAGTCGTTCATCACTCTGTAGTTATCGTTTAAAGAGTTTCTTAATATGACTCTATCAGAAAAGTCTGGCATGGTATTTCTTGGTAATGCTTCTCTAAGTGCTTGCCAATTACCGTCCACACTATCATCCCAACCAGTTGGGGCAGAAGACTCATAATACCTCTCTTCACCTGTAGCAGTAGTTAGTATATAGTCCTTACTTTGCACTATCTCTACATCCCAGTTTAATAATGTTTGTAATGCAAGCTCTACAGAGTTATTTGCCCCTTTACCCTTCCAGATATCTACAATATTATTTGTTTCTTCTCTACGCCTTAACTCACCTAATTCAAAATTAGTGGGCCACCCCAACATCTGATCTATGTATGGAATTAAATGGGCATCCATCTCATCTATTTTATATTTTTTATCTTCAAAGGTATCTAATCGTTCTTTGAACTCATCAAACATCTTCCCTAGTACAGATAATAGCTTGTATAAATAAGAATCACCGTTCTTTACGTCTTCTTGCCTAACACCTATGGGCATATACTCGTAAAGTTTACCGCCATGTACAGACTCACTAGAATCTAGAACAATAGCTCTATCTAGTGAATTTATTGGACTAAAAGCCCAACTAGTAATACTTGTCTCTGTATGTGTGACTTCCCAAAAAATGGTATAATAATAAGTATTGCCTAAAACCAAATCTTGCTCATCTAAATGCAAGAACAAGTAATCTCGTTCTACAAGCTCAATAGTTGTTGACAAGTCTTGGTCTATTACTAAAACAGCTTGAGTATTACTTAAAAACCTAGTGAACTCTTTAGTCTTCCTAAAAACTTTTACTTTGCCTGTTAAAGTATATCCTTGAGGATTACTAGGTACTGACCAAAAAACTCTTATATGGTTACCTGAAACAACTTGCGTAGGTTGTTCTTCTATAGGCTTAGAACCAACAGGTAAGTTAGATGCTTCGCACTTTAAAGGAGATTTAATACCTATGTTAGATATTTGAGTTAGGTCTGTATCTAACTCTCTAACAAAAGCAAACTGCCAACTTTCATGTGTAGCCATTATATCCCCCCAACAAAAGTCAATTTAAAATTATCTTCATTAAGGAATCCCGCATCATTCAACGGAGCAGTTACTATCTCGTAATCTTGTGCTTCAATATTATCTAAATAACGATCTACACTAAACTCCCAAATGTCACCTCCATCAGGTAAATGAGTAGACCCCACAGTAATTGTTAGGACAAACTGCTCAAAAACATCTGGCTCATTATCTAAGTTCCTAGACTCGTTTACTAAATCAATAACATTAGGAGCAGATGCGTCATATACAGATATTATACCGTCAAAGTTACGGACAAAAGCACCATCTCTACGTAGTGAGAATTTTTGGAAATTATGCCAAACTATTTGATACGTAGCTCTAATTGTTTGTTCACTAAAATCATCTACAGTCACTAAAGTATCATCAAGGGAATTTTCGTTGCCTGAAATATACCTTAAAGCAGGTATTCTGTAAAAAGCCAATGCATCTAGATAATCAACCCCTCTAGTATTCTCTATTGCTTGAATCACAGCAGATAAAACTAGCCCATCACCAAATTCTTCGGTTGTATTAAATAACAAATTCTGTAAAGAGCTGTCTACTTCATATACTATATTTTGGCGGATCACATTATCGTACAAATAAATAATTGCTTCAAAATAAGGTTGTATAGGTGTAGGAGGCAACACATTTAAAATTGTAGGTACAGGTTTTTTTTGGTTCAACCAACGACCTACCGCACCAATCAAGCCAAAACCATTCTGGATGTCCGAATACCATCTACCTGATGGAATAGGGCTATCACCTTCGGTCGCTATATATAAGTCCACCTCAATAGGTGACTTACCTCTTTTCGCTTTGGCAGCTCTTAGACCGCCCCCAGGCACTTTTAACGCCATAGCCTCAAAGTCTCCTAAAGTAACACAACGGTCTAAAGCTCTAAGAGATAATGGCCCTTGCTTTTTAGCCGTATCTACGTCTTCTTCGTCACTACCACCAGAAGGTTGCACTACATTATAAACTTGTGTCACTCCATTAACAGCATCATACGAATTAATACTACCAACACCTGCATTATTAGTCTCTACTCCACCATTAATACGGTACGTAGCTAATAAAGAGGCGTTTATTGTTGGCACTGCACCTGTAACGCCATCACCAAATTTTATGACTGCTGTTTGGTCTGCTAATATTCTGTAAACAAAATGTGTAGATGTCGGCTCAGAGCCAATAAAGCTTGTTTTTCCTTCCCACACATCTCCATTAACAGTAATTATAATAGAGGATGTACCATCTGAGTTCAGACAGATAGGTGCTTGCCTTAAAATAAAAATCTGATCAGCAGAGCCGTCTGAATCTCCCATGTTTTCTAATACAGTATCACCTGCTACAAAAACAAGATTATTATTGATTGTTGCTTGTTCACCAAAAGTCCTAAAAACCTTTAACTGATCTACACTAGTGGAATACAGCCCTGCTAAACCTAACTGTACATCATTAAGTAGCTCATAACTTAAAGAAGGAACAAAAGGAGTCTCCTCAGTCCTCACAGTAAAGCCCGCTGGTAAAGTAACATTATCTATGTTGGTTCTGACCATCATAGTAACCGTAGCGGGAGAAGGGGGTTGAAGCTCATAGCCGATTAAACGAAGTATATCTACAACAGATTCTCTAGTCTGGGCTGTAGCTAGATACGACTCATTAGCCGTTCGGTCTAGGTTGTAAGATAAAATATCCCCTAGATACGCAACCGCTTCTAAAATAGTCACACCTATGTCGCCTGGTTGTTTATCAGTCCACGCAGGAGTCAGTGTCTCAGATATTTTTAAAAGCTCGCCTCTAATACTATCGAAATCTCTAGCAGTATAATCCATTTGAATTGGTAGACCGCCTAACGATTGTTGTCTTTCTCTAACTGCCATGTCCTACTCCTGTATATAAACTGATAAGTCTTGAAACTCTGTATAATTACTTAATCTAAACCTTAAGTGGATCTCTATAACACCTTGTCTGTTGGGCGGTGACATCTCTAAGCTAGAAACAATAATTCTATTGTCACTTGCCTCTATTGCTCTAATTAAAGAAGACTTGATAGCACTGATTTTTTGAGAGTTAAAGTTCTTAAATAAATATAAATAACCTAGACTACCAAAATTAGGTGACATATACCGCTCACCCGCTTTAGTTAGTATTATTGCTTTTAGGTTATCTTTAATTTTGTCTATACCCTCAGTGGTAATAAAACTACCTCTTGGGCCAACCCTCAAAGGGAATGATAGTCCTTTTAAATTAGCCATTATTACGACCCCTTCTGACTTGTGTCCATCCAGTTCTAATATTGCCTTGATTTATGGGGTTGTCACCTAAATCATCATTCTCTTTTTTGAGGCTTTTACCGCCTTCTCTAAACACATCACGCATAAATAGTTTACGGATTGCTTCTAGCTTTTGGTCACTACCACCTTCACCTATTTGGAAATGTAAAGCAGTAGCCCCACTAAATGTATTCGCTTTAAAAACATTTTTATCTAGTTGAGTAGCTACCACTCCATCTGGTGCAGTGCCTAACTCGACCGAAGGAAATTTAGGGTCATTAGGTAAACTCATTATCACTTTAGCAAAATCTGCGTTAGTTCCTTTACCAACACAAGAAACTACATTCTGCCCCTCACCAAGAGAAAAGAATGCAAGCAAATTGGCAACGGTATTTAATATTTGAGTGATAAGGTCTTTTATTCTCTGTATTCTTGCTAGTACTGCATTGATAATACTGTTTAGTGCTTCGGCAAAACCTTTACCTTCGGAAAGCATTTTAATTAATTCATCTAACTTGTCTATAAGTTTTTTAATTGCAGGTAGGTCTGATAAGCCCACCTTAAACAAAAAATTAGGCTTTATAGAAGCACCTGTCTGCCTAAACTCATCCGTATCATAAACTGCTTTGCTCGAATTGAAGTTAAAGTCACTAGGAAACCCTAGTAGCAAGGATAATAAACGATCCAGCATTTGTTGCATGCTAGGTAAAGAAGGCAAGGTAAACATACTAATAACCGTCATAGCTGTGGAGGTAGACTCTGCTATAGGTCTATTTTCGTCATTAACATCTAGGAAGGCCATACCTATATCATAAAGTATCTCATCTAGATTCCTTTGGGTCTTAAACTCCTGTGGGAAGTGGAATATACCTGAGATAGATGTGCCTACAAAAAAGTTTCTAATTGTTTGTAAGACCTCGATTATGCTTAAGACAAGAGCTTCAAAAAGATCTACAACGATACCTAAGACGGTAGCAATCACCTCAACAAAATCTTGTACTAATTCTATTAAAGCACTCAATACCTCTATACCTTGTAAAACAGTTTCAGCCAACCCTTCAACAACATCTGGAATAGGTTGTAGAGCCTCTCTCACTTGTTCAGAAGATAAACCAACCCCATATAATACTTTAAATGTTGGATCTACATCTTTTAAGGCTGACTTAAAATCAGCCTCTCTTGAGAGTCCTCTTCTTACTGCTTCCATTAAGTTTCTCTCTTACTACGTGTGCATCTATTAGAGATTTTGTGTTATGAATCTCTTTGGTCACTAAAGCCCAAGAGATAAACTCAAATGTATCTTTTATTGTGGATTTTACAATGCTTGTGTCACCTTGTCCACTTTTCAATAAATCATTTAATTTATCTAAATTATTTTTTAAATCAGTAGCAAAAACTTCAGTCGATATACCACGTTTCTCCCAAGTAGGCTCTACAACTTGATCTAGCTTATCTTTTAAGCCTTCAGCAAGCTCTATTTTTTTTACTAAATCATCATTCATGAGTACCTCATTATTAATTCTTTAAGCCAAGCGACCCAAGTTAAATCTACACCTAAAAAATAAGCGGTGATATCTCGATTATCTGACCATATAGCTTGTAAAAATGTAATTATAAAAGTAAAGATAACATAAAAACAGAAACATTTAGTAAAAAAAATAACAACATCAAACTTTGTCATATCTTTCCTAACTTGTTTACGTGGTGGCCTTGACACTCTTCGGACCTTAGAGTTTTCTTCAGGTAATCTAAAATCGGATTGGTTTACACCGACTGCGTGAACTAGCATTGGTTTTTTAACACCTTTGAGCTTGTATTTACCTAAAACTTTGAAGTGTGCATTTTTAGGTGTATAAGCATTTGTACGGCCTTCTGAAGCACTACGAGCATCGTTAGATAATAAAATTTGCCCCCCTCCCGCTAGTGACATTATCCTAGCCCCTATTGGCTTTGCCATGCCCTCTAATTCAATCATTTTAGCACCTGCTTTAACAAACACGTCCTCATTTCTTTTTAAAACAACTTCACCCCAGTGTACACCAATCCTAGCCTGTAGACCTGTACGGCAAGGTATAGCTAACTGATAAGCCAAAGCAAAATTAACTGCATCAATAGTACGATCAAAAATAATAAGAAAACCATCTGTTTTATCTATCTCTCTACCCTTAAACCTGTAAATTAACGTACGACACAACTTGTCGTGATTAAAGAAAACTTCAGCGGCTTTAGTACTACCATGTATCTCAATAAATCTAGTAGAGCCTACTAAATCTAATAACAATAAAGCTTTTAAAGTCTTCTGTATCATACATTTTAATCCTTTTTGGCTTCTAGTGATGCGACTTTTATCTTTAATGCATTTAAGTCTTCCCAGACCTTTACTCTACCATCCCTACACTGACCATAATTATTACTTAAATTAGTTACGACCTCTGTAATTTTCTTATCTAACTTTTCTTCAATAGCACTAATATTCTTGTCTTGGATCTCATTTAGTTGATTGCTCTTAGCAAGGTCTTTTTTTATGTCGTTTAACATACTAGATATATACCATATTACACCTATGATCGTTCCAAGCATACCTAAAATTTGAAATAATGTATCTAAACTAATAGTCATAATGTTACTCCTTTTTTATGCATTATATCAGATTACACTTTAGATAGATAAACTGATTCAGATAGAATCAACGGTTGGGTAGGTGCGGGCGTAGTTAAAAATGTTAACTGTGCGGCGGTTAATGCAGTAGCCGCAGTAGCTGCCGCAGGAGGTATACTAGCAACTGCTGTTGATGCTCCGAGAAAAGTATTTAGTATAGTTGTCATAGTCTGTAAAAACGTCAACAACTGTATACCGCATACTGCATTCTCTTTTAATAATGGAACAGGCCCAACAGCTAAAGTAGGTGTTCTACCAATAGTATTCAAAGCACCTAAATACACTTGACCGCCTGGAGATCCACCCCTAGCCTCAATACCATAAACGCTCAACTCTTGTGTAGGATCTCCTGAAACAAGTCTAGCCGTACCATTACTAGCGACTAGATTTAAAGAGGAGTCTATATAAGGCAACGCGGGTATACCTGTCGTATTATTAAAAGACATAAACCCCTTACCGTTTGAAACAATATCTACGTTAGAAAATGTGTTTAAAGATACTCGACTGCCTACGGTTAAATCTAATGTAGCATTAATGTTCCCTGTTAAAGAGCCTACATCTAAATCTACACCATTATCCACCTTAGACGTAACACTTGATGTGTTATGTGTCGTTCCTCCTAAAATGTTGTTGGAAAGTTCCCCATTGATGTTTTTAGTGTGATTACCCCCTACAGTTTCAGTGCAATCCGTTCCGACCTCTACTAATTTATCTGTACTAGAGAACTCTCTTATGGACTCTGCGTGACTTAATATTCTACCAGTAGAGATGATGTGTATCGTACCATCAGGTAGAATCTCGACATGACTACCGCTCTTGTGGTGGAGCTGTACACGTTCAGCACCTTTAGTGTCATCTAGTTCGAGCATATGCCCACTCTTAGTTCTTAGGACTGTAACCTCGCCATATTGACCTTCAAAAGATGTAGCAGGTACTTTTTTATTCCCCTTCGGACCACCTGTATCACTGCCGTCATAAAAACCTTTTGCATGGGCAGGAACAGAGCTTCTATCATTCTGGAACTCAACATCTTCTTCAGCATCACTACCATCACTCCCATGCCCATCGTCCACTTCAGCGTAAAAGCCCCCTGTGTAAATCAAGTAGTCTATTAAACCTTCCTCACACTCTACCCATACCATAGAACCAACTGGAGGTACACTGAAGAAGCCACAATCCCTACCTCCATAAAAAGGCATACAAGGTTCTGCCCAATCAGATATACCATCGCCATATAAAGCAGGACAATGCACTCTTATACGACCAAGTCTCTTAGGGTCAAGGTTGTCTTCTACTCTTGCACGTCTTTTACCGTAAAAACGATTATAATATTTAGATTCATATTCAGGTAACATATACACCTCTTTTTATAAATAATAACTCTCAAATACCAAACGCACCCAAAGGAATACGACTCCCAAGTGCCTCTTGTACTCGTTTCTTTATCCTTTGCTCTGCTTGTGCCTCTTTTATTTCAGCCACCTTTTTCTTACGTACACGTATTAGCCCACCTCTTGGATCGCTTTTGTTTTTGCGTGTAGACGCTGTGTTGGGGTTCGGTGTCTTAGAAATAGGTTTTTTTGAGAGTCCTATAGAACACTTCAAAGTAGTTTTAAAACCTTGATTATCGACATTATGTTCCTCACTATTTACTACATAGAAACCACTCACAGAGTCATTTAAGTCTATTAGCTCTAATACAGTACCAAGAGGTAGTGTCCAATCGCCTGTAGCTAGTTCTATCGTCAACTCCCTCTCCCCTCTACGAGAAACATTATTACCTTGACCTGCTTTACCGCCTTTACTAGAAGGTTTCTTACGCCCCCTCAACTTACCGTCTGAAGATGCTGTAGTCACCTTGTCTTTATCTTTACCGCTCTTCTCTTGGTTCTTAGTTGTAGTTTGCTCTTTAGGGGGTTCTATCTTTTTAGGATCTTTTCTAACCTTTACCGTACCTTTTCTTTCGGTATACCTAATCACTTGATATGTGTCTACAGCTTGACCACTACGTACTTTTTTTACCCTTATAGAGACATTATCTGGATTTTTTATATCCAAATACTTCTCTCTAATTTCTTTCTCTGTCTTTTTGTTTTTTAATGTATACTCTTTATTAGGTCTATTAAAAATAAAATAAGTGTCTAAAACATCTTCCTCGATATAAGTGTTTTCTTCTGTTGGCTCTAGTGTTCTAGTACTAGACTTAGGCTTACCTTTTGTTACAGATTTCTTTGTAGATTTTTTATTACTTCCTTCTGCTATACCTTTCCTAAAAACCCTAATAGGTATTTTAACATCAGTAAGCCCTGTTCCTTGTGGTTGACCTGTGATTACTACATAATTATTTTTTGATTGTATCTCCCTAAACTCTTTTAATGTTACAAGCCTACCATTGCCTAGACCTAAATCTTCTACATTCAAGCCCTTAACTTTTTCAAACACTTTATACTGTATATACTTTTCTGTCTCAAGGTTAAAGTCTTGATCTTCAACAACCTTCCACTTTTTTGTATTCTTATATCTCCTATTAAAATTCTTTATACTTAACGCAGGATCAGCTTCTTCTTGCCCTGTTATATAATGCCTAGCCAATTTATCAGGATCTCCCACAAAGAAAAACGAACTAGTATTGGCTATTCTAAGATAACCATGTCTTAAAATCTCTGCTACTTTTTCCTCTTCGTTTATAAAACCACCTGAAAAGGTTTGAGTATTACCTACGTCATCTTTTTTTGATCCAGTACTCTTTCTACTAGGCATCTTCTCTGTATACGTGATCTTCTTTATATTTGAGGTGGGCAAGCCATAAGTCATCCTATATGCAGTTTTACCTAACTCTTTAAGATCAAAAGCATATGGGGTGGCTAATTTTATTGTATTCTCTTTTGGGTCTAACCAAAAGTCTACATCTAAATGCGATACATGATTCCACATCCTTTGGCCTACGGTTTGGTCTGCACCTTTACTGTCAACTATATCGCGAATCCTGACTAGCTCCTCGTTCAAAAGATCTTCATAATCAATAGTAAAATCACCCATACCCGCTAAAGTATCTAGTACATTAAAAGTCTGTCCACTTCTTAAAACACTATTGCGTCCTTTAATAATATTAGATGTAGTAGTAGTGTTAAGTTTATGACCCATAGTAGCAGTCACCTTTAGTATTATTTTACCTTCCCCATACTCAACACTTTTCTCTTTTACTCTGTATGGGCCTAGCTTAGTAATAGCGTGTGTATACCCAAAGTAAACATATAACCTTGTACCTCTTTTAATGGTATCTATTCGATCATCGGCATTAGTAGCATTTAAAGCAGTAGGACACAACACCTCAAAGTCTACTTGTGGATAACTACCCTTCTCGTTTTTTACAGATAAAGAGGTCATACCCTCCTTCATAGAATACTTACCATCCTTAACACCAAACTCAAAAATAGCCTTATCTCTTTCCCCTCCATCATCTAAGGAGATCCATGAGAATGGTTGACCACTAGACCTGCTCGAAAGCTGGTTGCTCAAAGGCACATAGTTTTCCCGCTCATACAAAAGATCAAATTTCTGAGGAGCTAGTCTTATAGCACGTTTACTAGGTTTCTTACGCTTTTTCTTTTTTAAACTACTAAAGTCTATTTTTGGTTCAGTACTCATTAATAACTCCTAACTTCAGTAGTTGGGGGTATAATGATTTTATCATCTTGTTTCAGCTCAAGGCTTGTTTTAGTATTGTAGTCTGCAATAAACCACCAAAGCCTTGAATCGCCATAATAATGCATAGCTAAATTATGGTAATTCTCTCCAGGCTTAATACAATGTACTAATGTCTCTAGTATACTGAAATAGTTAGTACTTCGTCTTAAACATACTAAAGACTCTTTTTCAAAATCACTGTCTATAATACGATCTTCACTACTATACTCATAATGCGAGACTAGCCCAAATTCTTTATATCGAGTCTTTTCCGTAAATGCCATAACTACTCTCCAACAGTGGTTGCGGGTAAACTAAGATCAACCGATTCGTTATCGTATTTAACTAACTCTTCTAAAACAGTTATATCATTAACTAAGTTATAACTAGATTGTATGAAGGTAATGTCCGCTTCTAAATCGACAGGTAATAATGTATCTCTATGATAACTCTTAACAAGAATACTAACAGATTGAAACACCCCAATAAATTGACCATACTCCCCTAAATGTAAAACATAATGATAAGGACTTGCTTGGTCATAATAAGGCATCCTACCAAGATCTCTCGGTAGGGTTAACTTTCTTAACTTACTCAAACCTTTAGATATCCCTTTATGGTTAAACATTTTTAACGTAAAAGATATCTCAGTGTTCTCTGCCCTCCCATACTGGGCATGAGGTAGAATCTGTCCTTGACCTTCACTAAATGCCCAAGAAACCCCTCTACTCTCGGCGATTTCTGTAGGATTAAGTTGAAAGGTTAAAAACAACTCTGGCTGTTGGTTTCTTATAAGAAATATCTTGCCTTTTGTGTTTGGTCCGTATACTCCACTTAACATATTATATATCCTCCTATTATCCTATCGGCTCTAATGTATTCACACCTTGAAACCTACCTAACGAGTCTCTCATGCTTTTTTGAGCCTCAGCACCAGATTCGGTGGTGTTTATTGTATTATTTTGGGTAATAGTTATATTCTGTCTTCCTTTACTTGGACTTGACGAAGCTTTTACTGTAGGTGATTTAACACCAGAGTTAGGCGTAAGATTAGTGCCATTTAATTTTGATTCTACGCCACCAAAAAATTTATAAATATAATAAGCCGCTGTACCTATTACCGCAATAACTGCCGCAATTTTAGCAAAAACTATAGCACCTATTGTACCGACTACCATCATAATTGCTTGCATAGCCATCGCTACAGGAAGTAAAAGATTTACAATATCACTAAGTTTTGCAAACCCAAAATCAGGATCATACCCCATCGCATTTACAGCTACACCCAAACTACCTATAGCCATAGCCATACCACCTAATTTACCAACTGTACCGCTTATTTTACTGCCTAAAGTACTTGTAATAGTTTGTGCTTTGTAGATCGAAACTCCCATACTATTAAGTGAGGCTTGAGCCTGTGCTGTAGCTGCTTTTAACTTATCTGTCTGACCAGTTAACTTGTAGTAAGACATTTTTAGCCTATCTATTCTGTTAGCACTACGGTCTATAGTTGTTGGTGCTACGACTGTACCTAATGTTTGTTTTGCTTTAGCCGAGGCTTTATCTGCGTAAAAGGTAGCCTGCCCTGTTACTGGGTCTTTTAAAGGTGTTCCCTTTGGGGCATTAGGAACACCCATATTATAATTACCGCTGTGTTCTAGTCTGTAACCTTGTTGTTTTAAGGGTGTTTTATGTATATTATTAAACTCGGTTAGACTGTTTTTTGCTAAGGTGATTTTAGAGGCTATACCTACAAACGTATTCTTAACTAAATTACCAATACCTACAATAGTCATCAATATGACTTTAAAGCCTAAAAACAACCCAATTAAGCTACCTATAAAGTAACTTAAATTATTACCTTCAGAGTCACCTACAGCACCAAAAACACTACTAATTGCATTGAAAGTAAAAGTTAATATCTCACCTAGCCTAGTAAAAACAGCTATAATCCCCCCCATAAATGGGCTTAACGTACTAACGACTCCATCAATTAACGAAAGCACCGTACCTTTAAAAACTAACAGTTTGTCCACTAACGCACCAATATTAAGTAAAGTAGTTCCTGTATTGTTCTTAAACTTTTTGTAGTTCTCATCTCCTATAGCTTCTCTAAATTTATTTAATTCATTTTTAGCAGTTTGTAGTTCATCTTTGTCTATAACAGTTGCGGACTCCAACTTCGCGACTCTAGCGTAAGCCTCTTCATAATCCTTTGCAATCTCTTTTGCCCCCTTACCCTTAAACGCATCATCCATCGTCATTCTAAATAGACCAGTAAAAGCCTTCACCTTTAGCCTTATAGCATCCATAGTAGCACTAAATCCTTCACCAATAGATTTAGCTCCTGTAAAATGTTTCATCAAAGCCAAAATACCTACACTAGCTAAAGTAAACCCGCCTACTAATGACATCAAAACACTTAAAGTAGGTGCTAAGAATATTGTCCTGAAGCTCCCTAGAATATTTCCTAATCCCTTCATACCTCTGCCTGTTTCTTTTGAGGCATACCTTAAGCCCATACTAAGTGTTGCCATTGCTGTTAAAGCAAAACCTAAGTTAGTCGTAATACCTGTAAACACTTGGAAGGCTCTACCTAAAGCTACTACAGATTGTGCTAAACTTGGGTACTTCTGTAACATAGTATCCATTGTGGAGATTAAATCTCTATGTACCATTAAAGCTTCTTTACCAAAAACATCTTTACCCATTAAAGATTGGAACATACTGTCGTATGCAGACTCTAATAGTTTTGTCTGCCCCTCTACAGTATCCAACGCAGTCTTTTGTGCATCACCTATCAAATCTTGTTTTGTTTTAATTTTGTCAATATACTCACTAAAAGTATCAGCCTGTAGTTTACCCATCTGCTTTAAAATAGCCTCCATGACTAATTTAGAACCTTTAGCCCCACCAAGAGCTGTAGCCAAATAACTACCTGCTGCCGCCTCACCCTCCTCCTTTTTTGCTTTTTTATATCGCTTAAGTAAAAGATCCATAATTTCTGTGGATTTTTTTAATTCGTATTTAGTGTTACCTTTTTTATCCGTAACAACTTTGGTCAACAATCCTTTCATAACTTGATCTCTTAAAGACTCTACTATGTGTTTACCTTTAGCTACCTCTTCAGTATTACTAGAGGCTTGTAATTTAAGTCCTTTATTTAGTAGTTTTGTTATGTCTTTATTCTTATATATCGCCTTATATTGTTTTATTAGTTCTTCTTTTGCTTCTTTGGTGATTTTACCTGTTGTATCGCCAAGACCAAAAAACCGTAACATATTCTTACGGTTTATGTTCTTACGACCATACCCCATAAAAGAACCCTTCTCCGTTACTTTAAACATATTATTCAAAGCACCCGCGAATTGGTTAATTTTATCACCACCTTCACGTCCTACCATATTCACAGAAGCCATAGCTGAGGCAAGTCCTACTAAAGTTGTAGGTAAATCATTGTCCTTTTTAAAAGCAGAGAAGGATGACTTTAAACCTGTAAAAGTATCTACTACATTCTCAAAACTTAGGTTGGTTTTTTGGGTAGCTTTAAATATATTATTCAAGTTACCACTAAGGTCTTTTAACTCCCCATTAAGAGTAGTAGTTGTTAATTTAGCCGCAGTAATACCTTCATCTAGTGTTATAGCCCCCGCAGACGCACTCACAAATTTTAATGTAGGTGCTAATGACGCAACTGCTTCCTTAGCACTCATACCTGAAGCTTTAAGACTGTTAAAAGCATTAGCTACCTCTGGTATAGTAAACTGTGTAGTGGCGGCTAATTCTTTGATTTTATCTGTCATCACACCGAACTCGGCAGTGAGATCTTCCCTTTCGTCTTTTCCCAACGAGGTAGACGCTAAGCCGAGCTTTATCTTTAACTGCGTAAGTGAGTTTTCTGCCTTCCTAAAAGAGTTCCCCATCTTATCAAAAGCATTGTTTATCTTTTGATTCATAATCATAGAGTAAGTGCTTAACTGAACCATACCCGCCTGGATATTAAACATACCTTGATCAGATAGTTTATTCATAGCGTCATTGTTTTTATTCAACTCGTCCGTACTAGCACCTAAAGTTTTACTTATGGTCTTGAATTTGTTCTCTAGCCTACCTAAATTACTTTCCGCAGATTTAGTTCCTTTCAGGACTATATCTATGACTTGCTCTACTCTATTAGTTGACATAAAAACTCCCTATTTTTTACGATATGCTTCTTTTTCTTTATCTACGATTTCCTCAAATAGTTCGAGGTAGATAGATCTCTGTCTAGTTGGGAGTTCTAGTATATCATATCTATTCCAGTTCCACCTCTCTGCAAGTGCGACTACTGTAGTGATTAAGTTCTTTTCCGTAGTCTTCTGCCACTCTTTCCACTGCTTGTAGGCTTCTTCTTTGCTTTCCCCCCCAAACTGAAAAAACCCATGATGTCCACCTCCTTTTCAAACATATCACCACAATGCTCACACTCAAACTCCATGTTAGTGTCTACACCAACAGAGTTATCGACAATACATTCAGCAAAATAGTTTCTATCTGTTAAAGATAGTGTTCGTACATCAGAAGTAGAAGGTCTATAATCAAGCCCCTCCACAGACACAATACCTGAAGCCATCATATAAGTAGCAACTTCATTGTTCTTAACGGAGGCTAACTTTTCTTGTACTCTACCATCTGGGAGCTTCCAAACAAGCTTATTAAAATATTTACTAGACCTCTCATCGTAAAAACCACGAGGCAGTTCAATCTCTATTTCTACTCGTTCGCCTTCTTCCCATTCATATACATCCAAGTTTGAAAAGTTCAATTCTCTAAACTCAGTAGCAC
>Ga0098049_1000059_pt1 | contig 39117 bp, 25 predicted proteins | sample 13BtaG_FD_92582 | JGI IMG/M metagenome (GOLD analysis project Ga0098049, IMG submission 92582) | Marine viral communities from the Subarctic Pacific Ocean - 13B_ETSP_OMZ_AT15268_CsCl metaG | ecosystem: Environmental > Aquatic > Marine > Oceanic | place: Subarctic Pacific Ocean | collected...
AACAAACTCCTCGAGGAGATGAAAAATGATGATTTTTTTAAAGATTTGTTAGTAATTAAAAATAATACAAGATCTCTCACAGAAGATGAGTATATGAAAAACTTGCTTTCTTATAAATATATTTTAAATCCTATAGGCGTGTTAGAAGCTTTTAATGTAAGATCTTTTGAAGTACTTTATAGTAATAGAATTCTGCTTCAACAAGTTACAAGAGAGTATAAAAGACATAATAGCTTAATTAAAGGTTTCAATAATTGTATAACTTTTACTGATCTTAATGAATTAAAAAATAAATTAAAAAACACGAGATTAGAAAATAAAAGTTTTTATATTGAAAATAATTTACAAAAAAGGTTAAATACACTAAAGAATGAAAAATTTAATATTAGCTTCAGTTGTAACAAAAAAGTCGTATGAAGAATTTTTATTGTTAGATTATACAATAGAATTATTTCATAAAAATCAAACTATTATTTGGTATCTAAGTACTGATTCTTATGTAAAAGAAAAGTTACACAATAAAGAAAAATACAAAATACAAAATCTAATAGAATCAGATGATGGATCACACGGTACAAGTAATGATTTAAAAAACAGTATTCATATGAAAATGATGATGACAAAATTTGATGCTTGCGAATTAGCATTAAAAGAAAATAATTATGTAATATTTTTAGATAGTGATACTTTCTTTGTTAGAAGTTTCGAGGATAAATTTTTAAGTCTCTTAGAAAATAAAGAAATTGACTTTATTGTTTCACCACATCATACTGAAAATAAAAAACTTGAGGCTGACGTAGGACATTTTAACGGTGGTTTTTTCGTGGCTAAATCTAAAGAGTGTTTAAAAATCTGGAAAGAAATATCAGTTAATTATAAAAAATTAAATATGTTTTACGAGCAGCAGCCTTTAGAACATGCGATAAAAGAGTTTATGACCTTAAGTGCTCCAATAAATTATAATATTGGCTGGTGGAGAATGAATGAAAACAATACAAGATCTAGATATGATACATTAAGACTTGAAAACGATAAAATATATTTTCTCAATAGACCCGCAATATTTTTTCATGCACATACTCTCAAAGACTTAGATTATAAAAACTACGGTGAAGATATGTTAATTAAGATATATTATTTAATGAAAATTTCTAATAATGCTAATTACAAAAAAATTATGAATAAGATTTCTTATTTAAAGGTGATAAAAGATGAAGTTTGTTAAGTATTTTGAGTTTGAAAATAACGATCCTGTTAAAACTGAAGAAAATCTAATAAATAGTTTAAAGACAAACAAAATTGATTCAAAATTTATAATAGCAAATTGCAATTTTGCGTATTTAATTAATACAAAAGGTTTAGAATTTACTCAAAAAGTAATAAACAAATATTTGAGTCATAAAAATATTGTATTTATATGCCAGCACATACTAGGTTATAAATTAAATTGGGGTCACGGTCTTGTTTTTTCCCCACATGCATCGCTAAAAGATAGTTTTATTCCTATTTCGCATTACTCAATTAATTATAATAAAGATATTATACCTTTTGAAAAAAGAAAATTAACATGTTCATTTGTAGGAAGTTTTAGCACACACCCAACAAGAAGCTTGCTTTATCAAGTTTATTCAAACTATAACGACTTTTTAATTAAAGACACAGGTGAATGGCATTTTTTAAATAATGAAAAAAAGTTAGAAAGAGAAGAGTTTTATATAGAAAGCTTAAAAAATTCTAAATTTGTATTTTGTCCTCGAGGAACAGGCCCAGGTTCTATAAGATTTTGGGAAGCTATTGCATCAAAATGTATTCCTATATTAATAAGTAATGAAATTAAGGTACCTGAAATTATTAAAAATGATATAATTTTTATAAATCAATATCAAGATATTCTACTTATTGATAATTTAATTAAACTTAAAAAAATTAACAAAGAAAGACTATATAGAAATTATTGCAATTTATATAGCAATGAAAATTCTTATAAGTCCATACTAAATTTTCTAGAAAAGTCTAATTAATGGAAAAAATTTATATAAAAGGCAGGTCTGATGGTTTGGGCAACAGAATGGAACAATTAATTAACTTAGAATATTTTTCAAGTATTCATAATTTAAAATTTGTCTACTACTGGAATAACATAGGCGCACAACAAAGAGATAATTTTAAAATAGACTTTAATTCAAAAAATATAGAAATAAAATATTTTAGTCTCAAATGAATTTAATCATACTTTTGTATTAAAAAGTGTATAAATTTTTGTTCTTTTTTAAATAGTTTATTATAATATTGACATATTAGTATGAAAGTAAGCAATATGTCTGAAGATGGATTAAATAAAAAAGTAAAAAATTACGTATCTTTTTCTGAAATAAAGCAGTGGAAAGATTGTGGTTGGCGTCATAAACTTTTATATATTGACAAAATTGGTACCTTTGAAGATTCGCCACATCTTCATTATGGAACTATAATACACGATGCAGTTGAAAATCTATTAAAAACTGGTACAGTTGACTTAGATATTGTAAAGGAAAAAATAGAAAAAACTTGGGACGATGCAGGGTTTGACAGCAGTGACTATATAGTACTACAGGAAAATAAAGCGATGCTGCAAGGCTGGAAATATAAACACAATAGTTTAAACAACTGGATAGAATGGTCAAATGCTTGCTTAGAAAGGCTTCCTAGTTTTTTAGAAGAAAACTTTCCAGGATATTCTTTGTTTAACGCAGAAGAACAGTTATTTGAAGATATAGAGTTTAATAATAAAAAGTTTAAAGGTTTTATAGACTGCATTCTAAAGGTCCCTACAAGCAAAGGTGATAAGTACTGGATAATAGATTGGAAAACATCATCAGGTAGAGGCTGGGCTAAAAGTAAACAGCAAGATATTTCATTTATTTCACAGCTAGTTCTATACAAACATTTCTGGGCCAAAAAACACAACATACCTTTAAACAAGATCAATTGTGGCTTTGTTTTATTGAAGAAGGTTAAAAAGACAGAAAAAACTTGTCAATTAATAAAAGTCCCAACTGGCCCTAAGACTATGGAAAGATCATTGAAGTTAATGAGTAGCATGTTAAAAACTGTTGAACAACAAAGGTATCTTAAGAATAGAAATTCTTGTATGTTTTGTGAATTTTACAATACAATGCATTGTTTATAGAATAACAAAAACAGGAGACTAAGTATTGAGTAAAAAGAAGATAATAGTTTTAAGCGACCATGCCCTTTCAACGAGTGGTGTAGGTGTACAAACTAGACACTTAATAAATGGTTTAATAAAAAAAGGATGCTGGACTTTTAAACAATTAGGTGCAGCAATAAAACACTCAGATTACAATTTAAAAAAAGTAAACGATGATTTTATTATTAAACCTATAGATGGTTTTGGTAATAAAGAACTTATGCGTAACATTCTCATTACAGAAAAACCTGACGCAATTATAATATTTACAGACCCAAGATTTTTTCACTGGCTTTTTGAAATAGAAGATGAAATACATCAAGTATGTCCTATTTTTTGGTGGCATGTTTGGGATAATAGACCAGCGCCATTATTTAACAACTGGATGTATGAAGCAACAGACGCAATAAATTGTCATTCTTATTTGACTTATCAAATGTGCTCTGAAAGTTTTCCTAAGAAATCTAGGTTTATTCCTCACGCATTACCTGATGATATTTTTTATGAAATTTCTAATGAAGAAAAAGTTAATTTTAAAACAAAAGTATTGAGCAAAGATAAAAAAGATTATTTTGTTGCATTTTGGGCTAATAGAAATGCTAGAAGAAAAAGACCTGGGGACTTATTGCATTCTTGGAAGTTGTTTTTAGATAAAACTAAAAAAAGAGATGCAATCTTAATAATGCATACAGATCCATTCGACAGAGAAGGTGTCAACATACCTAAAATAATTAAGATGTTAGATATTAAGGATAACGTTGCTATATCAACTGATAAAATTGATTTCGATGAAATGAATATTATGTATAATATATCAGACATTACTTTAAATATAAGTTTTGCTGAAGGATTTGGCTTATCTACCTTAGAGTCTATGCAAACAGGTACTCCAATTGTATCTGTAGCAACTGGTGGTCTAACACGACAAGTAATTGATCACAGAGATAATTCTGAAAATGGCGTTGCTATAAAGCCGACTTTAAAATCACTTGTAGGCAGTCAAAATGTTCCTTATATATACGAAGATTATGTGCTGCCCGAAGATGTTGCAAATGGTATTTATAAAATGTACTCGCTAAACCATGAAGAAAAGATAGCTTTATCTAAAAAAGTTAAAAAATACGCTAGAGAAGAATTTTCATATGAAAAAACAATAGACTTATGGCACGATTCTTTAACAGATACAATTAAAAACTGGAAAGAAAATAGAAACAATATTTGTTTGGAGGAATTTTAATTGAAAAATATTTTAGTAGTAGGTCCTTTATTATCAATATCAGGATATGGATATCATAGTAGACAAATATTTGATTATTTTTTTAATCAAAGCAACGTTAAAGTCTCTTGTGCTATTTTGCCTTGGGGAAATACTTCTTGGTTTGTTAATAAAACTTCTGAAGATGGTTTAATTGGAAATATTATAGACACAGCTGTTGATATAAAATCTATATCACATAGCGAATACGATTTAGCAATTCATATACAGCTACCAAACGAATGGAATACAACTTTTGCGAATAAAAACATAGGTGTTTCTGCCTATGTTGAAACTGATATATGTTCAAAAACATGGATTGATAAAACTTTGTCTATGGATTTAGTAGTAGTACCTAGCATTTTTACTAAAGACGTTATATTAAATTCTTCATCTAATATTTCACAAAGAGAACACTTAGATAAAAAAGTAAAAGTTGTTGCTGAATATTATCATGTTAATTTCGACAAAGAAGAAAAAAGTGAGTGTTTAAATCTTAATAGTTTGCTTTCTGGTATAAACACAGGATTTAACTATCTTTCAGTCGGTCAACTAACTTCAGAGTCTGAGGTCTGTGATCGAAAAAACTTAATTGAAACTTTGAGATATTTTTGTAATCATTTTAAAGACAATAAAGATGTTGGTTTAATATTGAAAACTTCGATTGGAAGATCAACAACGCACGATAAAGATAAAACTAAAGATATTTTTAGTAATATTATAAAGCAAATAAAAGGAAATTCTGAATATCCTAAAGTGTATATTATGCACGGCGACTTAGCTATTGATGAACTATACACGCTATATTCACATGATAAAGTCAATTGTTATTTAACTTTAACAAAAGGTGAAGGATATGGTCTTCCTTTACTAGAATCAGCGCGATGTGGTTTGCCTGTTATTGCGACTAACTGGTCAGGTCACTTAGACTTTTTAGGAAAAGATTTTCTAGAAGTTGATTATGATCTAGTACCTATTCCTGATGAAAAAATCGATAACAATATTTTTGTTAAGAATTCAAAGTGGGCAAAAGTTAAAAAAGATAGTGTCATAAAACAATTAGAATATTCACATAAAAATCACAACAAGATAAAAGAAAAGTCAAAAGAATTAAGTAGAAAAATTATTGAAAAATTTTGCAAAGAAAAAGTTGTTAAAAAGTACGATAAAATATTTAAGGAATACATATAGATGGACTATTTATTATCAAATTATTTAGAAATACTGTGTATTTTGTTTTTTATTTTAGCGATTTTTTTCGGTTATTTTTGTATAAAATTTGCACTAATTATTGTAAGCATTCAAGATTCTATAGAAGAATGTCTTAATGTTATTGATGAAAAATATGCAAAAATAACGGGTATATTAGAAATACCTTTGTTTTTTGATAGTCCAGAAATTAAAAGAATGCTTAGTGAATTAAAAGATGTAAAGCTTTCAATACTTTATATTGCAAATAGATTAAGCCCAAAAGACTTAAGATTTAAAGAAGAAAAGGAAGATAATGACAAATCAGACAGAAAAAAAGGCTAAGTCTAAAAAAAAAAGAAATTATTATTTTACTAGCGTTACACAAGAAAAAATAATTGAATATCAAAATTGTAATACAAAAAGAAAAAAAGATTCAATTTATAGTGAGCATATACACCCAGCATTCACTGAGCTAGTTCACAACCTAGTTTCAGTATACAAATACAAGTCTGCTAATGAAAATATTTTGCATTTAAAGTCTGACTGCGTTGCTTTTTTATTTGAAACAATTCATAAATGGAACCCAGATAAAGGAACAAAAGCCTTTAGTTATTTCAATGTAGTAGCAAAAAACTGGCTTACTATAAATTCAAGAAGGCTTTTAAAACATGCTAGAAGAAGTGTATGTATAGATGTTCCAGAAGATTTTACATTAGACGAAAAAAGAAACTTAGCTGAAATTGATATAGTAATGTCACATGAAGAAGTTATGCTTAAAAAAGAAAGATATAATGCTATTAACGAAATGTTTTGTTATATAAAAGGTCTTCTCAAGGACGATAGAGATATAAGATGTATAAATGCTATAATACATGTGTTTAATAATATTGATAGCTTAGATTATTTAAACAAACGTGCTGTTTTTGTTTACTTAAGAGAAATTTCAGGCTTAAATAGTCCAGAATTGAGCTCTTCTTTGTCTAATATACGCAAGCATTATAGAAAAACTATTGGTCCAAGCAATATGTTTGATTTGTTTTAAGGATTTAAATATGGATGATAAGAAAATAGGAAGCATTTCACAAAAAATGGATAAAAACGACAAAAAAGAAAATCAGATTAGAAACTTTGCTGATATTCTTGACACAATTGATTCTTTAGAAGATAAAAAAAAGATGTTGTGGAAGGAAATATATGAGAATGCTTTGGAAGATAGAGAAAAGTCTAAGTTGTTGTTTAATGACGCTTATATTTCTATGCAAGGTGGTGTTAATGAACATATGAATATCGGTTCGATAATGTCGAAGTACATAGAAAGAATGAGCAAGTCAAACGATCAAATTTTAAAATTAGCTGAGCTAATTGCAAAAGAAGAGGAAAAGTCTGAAGCAATATCAAGCGATGATATATTTAGTCAAATAAATGGATAAATTATGTTTATAAAGTCAAGAGTATTATATATTGTAGGCAATCATGCTGGTGATTCTTTAGCAATAGACGAAGATCTTATTGAAATTGGAATCAAGAATAGATTTTTCAATAAAAATCCTAATATTTTGTCAACAAATGCTTACAGTAATTTTTTAAATAAATTACCCTCTGAGACTGTTTTTTCTGTGTCTTTAAAAGCAGAAAACAATAATAATAATGAACATGAATTCTATATTTCGATACCATTTATATCATCTCATTTAGGCCTTCCTGTTAAAGTGAATGAAATAATATGGCTACAAGAAATAGACAGCGTATCTAATACTGAGAGGTTTTATGATATAAATTCTTGTTATTTAGGTAGAGCACATAGTTTTTTAACAACTGAAGATGCTGGTTATTGTTATCACGATAGAGAAGATAAGATCTTTAAAGTTGATAGAAAAAACTTTAATCATTCCAGAACTGAAAAAAGTAAAGATGCTAAACAAAGACTTGAAAGTATGAAAAATGCTAGTATAAATACTAGTTCTATTTTTGAACACTTAACAGTTAACGATAGCAGTGAATTAAATTTTATAAAAAATAAAAACATTTATCTAAAAGATAAAATAAAAAATTACGCCATAAACCCATCAGCAAAATTCAATAAAAACCCAGAAGACTTAGTTGTAAAAGGAACTTACAATAATTTAATCTGTCTAAATAATGAAATTGATTCTATCACGAAAAGCAATAGATATGGTAGTATTGATTTAATTGCTGGACACAGTCAATACGCGAGTGTTTCACCGCCAGAAGAGTTTTCTTTTGACTCAATTGACTTTAAAAACAATAGAAGAGCAGAAAAAATAAGAGTGAATAAACATAACGTAGACTTGTTAGGTGTACAATTATGGAATGGTACTCATTATGAAACTGTAAAGTCATCTTTGTCTTTTGCTAACGAAGGCTTTTTTAAAGAACTAAAGTTTGACGAGTTTGATCAAAATGTGCTAAAAGACAAGTCGGAAAGAAATAAAAACTATACTTTCGATGCAGCATGCCTAACCATATCAGAGTACAATGAAAAAAGTATAGAAATTCAAAAAAATAATTTACTTACTATGAACGACATTAACGAAAGATATTTAGAATTTGGATTGCCTTCAAATCTAAAAGATCAAGGCAAGTTTTTTAACATAACAACATCTTCAATTAATCCAGATATTAGCAAAAACTTGCTTGATGCATTTCTAGGAGGATCAAATATTACAGGAATAGCTGATAGCATTGTTTTGTCTACACATTTAGGCACATATTCAGAAAACAACAATATAAAGTTAATACAAGTTAATAGTAATGATAGATATTCATCACAGATATCACTTAATAATTCAGGAAATATACTTCTAGATGGTCATAAAATTTTAATTGGTTCTTATGAAAGACTTGAGAAAAAAGAAAACGGAAGATCTGCTTTAGTTTATTTAGGTCATAGCAATGAAGCACAAAGCTTAGTCTTAGGCGAACAACTAAAAGCATATCTTGAAGAAATGCTAGATGTCTCTAGAGAAGATATGGAAATTACAAAAAATCTTTTTTTGAATACGAAAAATTCTATATCTAATAATAACCAAATTCTTGTCGATGAATTTAAATTAAATTCAAATAAAACACTTAATAATATAACAAACAGTTTAGCATCCGTGTTACCACTTGGAGCAATGCCTGTCGTAGAAGGTAACATTTTAGTAGCGCAACTTAGCACTATTTATGCGACAATGACAGGTTTAGTGATTGACATTCAAAATGCGATAGATGCGTTTAGTCAACAATCTACAGAAATTCAAAACAGCTTGGAAGAAGCTATAAACAATAAAAAGCTAAAAAGAGAAGAAGAATTATCTTTAAGACTTGAAACAATTGAAAAGAATATAAACAAAATACTTAGTAAATTTGCTAAAACTTCTTGACAAGCTCTTATATTTAATAATTATAATTAAAAAGATTTAACATAGGTTTAATAATGTCACAATATAATTTTAAAAATTCAGGTCGTAGTATAGAAGAGTTGAATAAAAAAATACGACGGCAAGATTTTTTAGAAAAAGAGCAAAAATTGCCAATTGGTATTGTTTTACCATTAAGAAGTGGTACTAAGTCAAAAGAAACTCTTTTTTCAATGACACACGATGAAAACGAACAAGTTAAAATAAATTTAAAAAATCTTATATTGACTAAAAAAGGCGAGTATCTAGGACGTCCTAATTTTGGAACAAATCTAATTGAACTTTATAATACTAGCAATTTAGAAAATATTGATAGCATTGTAATGGATGAAATTAAAAGTGCTGTTTCTATATTCATGCCTTTTTTAGGGCTACAAAACTTTGAATCGTTTTTTGTAAACGCAACAGAAAACAACTCACCATATTATGACATTACAGTTAAATATTTGTTTAATAATATAGAAAACAATGTAAATATAAAGCTGCAAGTTTCGAGGTAAAAAATGTCAAATCCAAAAATACAAAGTAGACTTAAAAATTATCAAAATAAAAACAGAGTTATCAATAAAGACTTTGAAGGATTTAGAAATGAATTATTAAATTACGCAAAAAGCAATTTTAGCAATCAAATTCAAGATTTTTCTGAAGTGTCTTTAGGCGGCATGTTTTTAGACTTTGCAGCAATCGTAGGTGAGTCATTAAGCTTTTACATCGAACAACAATTTAATGAATTAGATTATGAAACTTCAACAAATGACTATAACATAATCAATCATTTAAGAAAAGCAGGAGTTAATTTTGGATATGCATCTCCGGCAAGTGTTTTTGTAGATTTTTTTATTGAAGTACCTGCAGATCAAAGCTCCAGTTTAGATAGCCCGAAGCCAAACAATCTATATTTGCCAATTATTAAGTCAGGAACAAAAATATCTTCAAACGGAGGTATTAACTTTTTGTTAGAAGAAGACATAGACTTTAGTGATTCTTTCGATAATATATCAGTCTCAGATGTAGATTCAAATAATAACGTAACGTCTGTTATATTGACAAAGAAAGGTATTTGTATATCTGGTGATATCGTTAGCGAAAGTATTACTTTCGATGCTGATGAAGCTGGTAATTTTTTAAGTTATTCGCTTTCAAATCAAAATATAACTAAAATTCTAAGTATTGATGACAACGATTTTAATTCTTATAAAGAAGTTGAGTTTTTATCGCAAGATACAGTCTACGAAAAAATAGAAGAAGGTACAGATACATTTTTTGAAGTAAAGCCTGCTTCTTTTAGATACGTTGTTGAAAGAAATTTTGACTCTGGGTTTACAACTATAAGATTTGGAAATGGTAGCGGTCAAGTTTTAGAAGACAACATTTTAACAAATCCAGAAGACTATTTATCATTACCCCTTTTAGGAAGAAACTATACTAATAGAATTTCTCTTGATCCTAAAAGCCTATTAAGCAGTGACAGCTTAGGAGTTTCTCCTGCTGGCAAATCTTTGAACATAAGGTATAAATTCGGTGGTGGCGAATCTCACAACATATCAGCAAACAGCATAGATGAAATAATAGACTTGAAAATAATGTACCCAAACATTTCTGATTCAAGTGATGCAACTGTTAAAAGCCAGATAAACATAATCAATTCAACAATTGGTGTAGATAATGAAGATGCAGCTATTGGAGGCTCAAATAGCTTAAATCTAGAAGACTTAAGAGATAAAATACCGACAGCACTTAAGCAGCAGTCTAGAATTGTAAATCATGAAGACCTGTTAGCAAGAATTTACACTATGCCCTCAGATTTTGGCAAAATACATAAAGCTGCAATTGTTGACAATCCTTATACGAAATCAGCAAAAGATTTATTTGTAATTTGTAAAAATGATAATAATCATTATGTTTCTGCAAATGATGCTATTAAAATTAATTTATCCAAATTTTTAAATGAATATCGTTTAATTGGTGACAGTCTCAATATTATTGATGTTCCTGTATATAATTTTTCGATATTTCTAAAAGTAAAGATCTCTAGAAATTATAATTCTAGCACAGTCATACAGCAAGCTATATCAAAAATATTTCAAGATATGCGATTTGAAACATTACAAATTGGTGAAGGTATAAATATAAATGATATTATTTCAATAGTTCTTTCAGTTCCTGGTATAATAACAATTATTTCTAATTACAAAACAATAATAAGATCTAAAACTAACGATGATATTACACAAATACAATCTTTTTTAAATGTAGACTATAATTCTAATAAATTTTCTTCAAGAGAAAGTTACTTAGATGGTATCGTTTATCCTCCAAGAGGTGGTATATTTGAATTAAAATATCCAAGTGCTGATATAGAAATCATTAGTGGTTAAAGGAAGTAAAATGATCATCAAAGAAGTAGCAAAAAAAGACACATATGTAACAAATTTGCATTTAGGGCTAACAGATGCAACGAACTCAAATGTTGGTAAAGCGTCTACTCTTGATTTATTTAAGATTGCTAAAGAAAATAAAAATATTAAAGCAAGAGCATTATTAACTATTGAAAATATATTAATTGATCTGGTTAGTAATAAAACGTTTACATTAACTGACTATGAAAATAGCAGTGCCACATTTGTGATAGATAATACGGCATCTATAGACGATGGAACTGTCGATGGTTCAGGTCGAGTAATAATTGGTATTGACAGTACATCTGTTGGTATTAATCAGCTGACTAAAATAAAAAATGCAATTAACAATACAAACAGCATAAAAATAACAGCAACGATAATATCAAATTCACAAATTCTATTAGAGCAAAACAGTATAGGCGAGAGTGGTGAAAAAAATACTACTTTTGATTCAAACTCCAATTTAAAAATTACTAACTTCATAAGAATACAACATTCTGCACTACTAATTAATTTTGATTTAAATAATTTAAGGCAGAAGTTTGTTGAAAGCTTAAACAATTCAGTTTTTAGCAGTGTTAGTAATTACAAAGTCTTTTTAAAACTTTTTGATGTAGGAAATGCTAGCACAAGACCTAAAAACTATGATTTAAAGTTAAGCTTGTTAAATAACAACATTGAATTTGAAGAAGGCATAGGCTCTGATGTATACAACTTTTCAGACCTAGGACATACAAATTTTACTAAAATCAATAATGAAACAAACTGGACAAAAAGTGGTATAGTTGCTTCTTCTGATTGTGTATCTAACTACTATGAATTTAAAGGACAAATTGAAAGTATTACAAGAGGAAATGAAGATATTTCTTTTGATATAACATCTTACTTTGACGAATATTTAAACAACAATGTTCAGAGTTCAAGTTTTATTCTCTGTTTTGACTTAGAATATTTGTTTGACAATTTTACATATTTCGTTAAAAGATTTGGCAGCGTTCAATTAAATGACATGATAAGCCATCCTAGGATAGAAATTCATATTGATGAAAACAAAGTTCAAAATATCGAGAGTCAAACTAAAAAAAGATACTTTGATAATGAAGAAATATTTTATCTTTACAATAAGATTTCAAAACTAGAGAATTTTAATGAAAATTATAATGTCAAACTTAGACTAGAATATAAAAATTCTTCCGGGACAAACCTATTAGATGACGGTGCTAGCGGTCATATAATAACTGGTTTTAACTTTTACGACTTTAAAGGTAAAATCAAACAAGGAATTAAAAAGTTTACTGTGCCAAAAACACTGATTAGTAGGTTTAGCACAAATATACAAAGTGAAATTCAAAGTAGTGATTCATTAAAGATTAAATTTAACTATTATTATGACAACGAAGCCGGTACAACAATTGATATCAGATCAGAAGACGTTACTTTTAATAAATCTGAAATTGTATCTTCACTGAATGCTTACAGAAATCTGTCAACTTCGATTAAGTTATTAGAAAAAAACATTGTTACTGATGATTCTTTTCATAGAATTGTTGTTGATTTTATTGATATAAACAAAGAACACGATGCAGTTAACATACCTTTAAGATTAACTAGCGAAGATTTAGGCAAAGTATACTATTCTATGCATGATATTGACACAGGAAGGACTATAATTGAAAGAAGCGGTGCAGATATAAATGCAAATGAAATCCTGTATGATGGTTCAAGTTATATTATAAACTTTTTTGCTAGCAAAATATATAAAAACAAAAGAGTTAATTTTAAATTTTATTATAATGATGAAGTTAGTCTTATAGAAAATGTTATTTTTAATAAAAACTTCAGTATAAGGTTTGATTAAATGATTAGTTCTAAAAACAAATATGAAAACAAAAAAGTTTATAATCAGTTCAAAAACAGTGTAAACTCTTCAAATATTGCAAATGTTGAAAACAATCCTAATCTAGAAATAAAAAGCTTTCTGGAATTATACGACCAAAATATTAACGAATACTTTGATAGACTTGACAGTTACGACGGTTTTTTTTCAACGCAACAAATTGAAAGCATAAATTTTGAAAATTTTGAAGAACACGTATTTTTTGATTCTGCAATAGAAAAAACCAATTATTCTTTTAAGAAAATATTTAATGATTTTCCATACGATGGAAGTGAAAGAGAAGTCACAAACTATTTAAACGGTTTAGATGGTTATACTAGATTTATTTTAAAAAATAAACATCTTAAAAACCTCGGATATTTAAAGTTTGACAACAATCACTATGTTAAAATTGTTGATAGAAACGGATGGCTTTTAAACGATTTCCAGAAAAATATAAAAATTGGAATTTTAAATTTAACAAATAATTTTAATTTTTCTTTTGATTTCTGGTTATATCCTTTTACTCCTGAAATAGTAGCAAATCAACAAATAATTTTTCAAAAAGTATTAAATGAATCAGGATTTAGCGTTTTTTTAGATAATTTTTCTGGTAGCAGCTGTGATTTAAACTTTTTTATTAGTAAAGGTGACATAGAATATAAGTGTACAACATCTATTGACGTTGATAAGTGGAGTCACGTTAACATATCACTTAACAGCATCTTGGTAGATGATTCAAATCTATTAAGATGTCAATATTATATTAATAGTATACCAAAAAAAGCTGTTCATAAAAATACTGGTTGGGGTTTAACTTTTGGAGAAGATTTCAATAATGTTGATATTACGATGGGTGGAGGAAAATCACATAAAAATGAAGTTACTTCAGCTGAAAGGTTTTATTTTGGTTTAATAGATGAGTTTAGAGTCTATGCAGGTGAAGTCAGATCTAGAGAAACAATAGCCTTAGAAAAAGATGAAAACATTTTTAGCAAACAAAGCTTAAAATTGTATTTTAGATTTAATGAGCCTTCTGGCGACTATACAAATAACAATATTATTCTAGATCACTCAGGAAATAAACTTCATGGGCTTGTATATAAATCAAATGATAATGTAGAGGAAGACAAGCCTACAATTACTTCTCTTAGATCGAAGCACTTAAATGTAAGCACGCCTTTAATTTATGAACTACTAGAAAATAATCCTGTTTTATTCCCCAATTTCAGTCCAGCAATAAATGTGCAAAACATAATAATTGAAGAAGCAAAAAATTATGACTTAAATAATCCTAATTCTTTTTGGAAGCTTTTTCCTAAAAATATTTTCGTAGAAGGCTCAGACTTTGACAACATAGATGAAACTTATATAAATAGCACCAAATTTACTGCTAAAAGTAAAGATACTCTTACTAGTATTAGAACTGCTCCTAATCAAAAAATGATTAACTTGTTATCTATATGGGCAAGATTTTTTGATGAATTTAAAATATATATTGATTCAATTACAAATATTATTGATGTAAACTATGATAATTTAAATAACGATAAATTGATTGATGGAGTTTTACTACCATTAGCACTTAAATTGTCTGGATTTAATTTTAGAGAAATATTACCATATCCTATCTTAGAAAAGTTAAAAAATAAAAACTTGACACCTGAGGAAAGAGTATCAAGTCTTTCAATAAGACAAATTCAAAACAAACTCTGGCAAAGACTATTAATAAACTCAAAAGATATTTTAACATCAAAAGGCACGACGTCTAGCATACATTCAGTATTTAATTCTTTCGGCTTAGAATCTTCAAAGTTTATTTCTATTAAAGAATTTAATGGTCAAAACAAATTTAATATTGATAATAACTTTTATTCTAAAAAAATTAACTTTAAAGAAATCGATTTTTCTTGCGACAAAGAGCTTTTTAATGAATCTAGACTTGACAATAGAATTTCATTTAAATCTCCAACTTACAATAATAACCTAAGCAATAACCCACTAAACATTTCTAATGAATGGGCTGTAGAATGCCTATATAGCTATAGACCTGATAGGACTGAAGCTTATCCCTTAAAACAATCATTGCTGAGATTAGATAACAATACAAGACCTAATCAATTTATAAGCTTTAAAAATCCTCATATTAATATTGTTTTTGTAAGAGAAAATAAAAAAAATAAGCATGGAAAAATAAAGTTATTTGTCAATGAAGGTATAATTGAAATTAAAGAAATTGATAAAGTTAATTTGTTAAGTGGCGAATTGTTTTATTTAAACTTGCAAAGAAAAAAAATTAAAAACGTTAATAGCGACTTAACGTATTACGAATACATTTTGACTATTTCAAGCGTTTCAGAAAACTTTTATTCAAAAAAAGTTCAACAAGCCAAACTAGAAACAAAAATAGACACTAGTTATAAAGATGCTCGACCAAATATTTTTTCTATTGGTTTTTATGACGCTTATGATATCTCAACTAGCGCTGACTTTATACCTGATATGTCGTATGAAACCAGGTTTGAAGGCAATATTTCTAATTTTAGAATATATAAGAAATCAATGAGCAACAATGAAATATTCTTAAAATGCAAAACAATTCCTACAGTTGCTTTAGATGATGGTATCGAATCTGTTATACTTAATATTGACTTATTTGAAAAATTAAGTGATATTAAACTTACTGGCTCTGTTTATGAAATAAAATCACTTTTAGATTTAAATCATAGTAAATTAAACGGTTTTAATAAATCAACTTTGTCGATTGGGTCTTCTTTAACGTCATATTTTCCTTTTAAATCAAGAAAAATTCAAGGATTGATTCAGAATTCAGAAATAGATTTTCCAAAAAGCAACAATTTTATCTATATAAACTCATTTGAAAGCGAAAAATTTAAAAAACAATACGGAAATGAAAATATTTCAAATATTAATCAGGTTAGACCTGACTATTTATATTCTAACGATACCAGACTAAGCATAGACTTTTCTTTAGTTAACTTTCTTAATCAAGATATAACAAAAATAATAAATATAAATAAAACATTTACAGAAAAGCTTTCTCAAGCGTCAAATCTATTTACAGATTCTTATGTTGACTTAAATAGTCTTAGGGACAAGTATTTTGAAAGACTCGAGAAAGAAATTAATGTAAATGATCTATATCAAGTTTACAAATATTTTGACAACGTCTTAGAAGAGCTGCTGTTTGAATGCATACCTTCTAAAGTTAAATATAAAGGATTTAATTTTGTATATGAGTCTCATGCTCTTGAAAGACACAAATATCAATATAAAATGATTAACAGTAATATTCCTGTTTTTGATGAAACGTTAAAACATAGTTATCATCGAGATCTAAGTAATAGTATTGACCATCGTAAAACAGAAGGTAAAAATTCTTCTTTTGTAGAGAAAAACAAAGTGAGTAGATAATAAAATGGCAATACAAATAGTAAATATAGCATCTTCAAGAAACACAATATTTGTTGAGTCTAATAATGTTTTAATTAATGATGGGGTAATTGAAAATCAAAATGACTTAGACTTAATAAGTAATAACAATAATACTTCTGATAGCTTTACATATACACAAAGAGGTAATAACAGTCTTTATTCTTTTAAATTTGCTTATAATAGTTTTCTTATAGACGAAGAAGTTACAACAACACGTCATCAAGAAGAAATTAAAAGAGAACTTGGTAATGTTGAGAATATCAAACCTTTTTTTGAAACAAAAGAAAAATTTATTAGAAAAAAAGCGTGCTTAGTAAGAAAAAGCATTGGAAGTTTAAGAGCATTTGATGGAGACCTAACTTATTTAAAAAAAAGCAATAGACCGTTTTATGATAAAGTTAATCCTATACACGCAAGAAATTTTTTACTAGAAGACCTAGATGATCCAGATTTTGAATACCACTTTACATTTAACTATAGTGACTTTTATTTTAGAGGTGGAAGAATAGATGCATTTTCTAGAATTAGTAAGATCAAAATGGCTGAGGATAGCATTGATCAAATTAGAGGCTTTAAGTTTAACGGCTTTGGAAAAAGCAAAAGTCCTTTCGGGTTAAATAACACAGTAAATCAATTCTATAAAAAAGAAGACACAGGATTTTTTGCTTACAACGACAATATTGATGATGTTTATCTTGTAAACAATACTTTTAAAAAAGTCATAAGTTCTATAAATTATACTTACAATGCTGATACAAATAAGTTTACTGAATCAACATCGACGACTTTTAAACCAGTTTATTCTTCAGAGGCTAGATTTTTTGACTTCCAAGAAAGTTTGTTACCTCCTTTTAAAGAAAGAACACAAAAAGAAAACTATAGTTGGATAAATTCTAATATTTATAAGTTTACTAATACTGATATTAATAATAATATATTGTTCAATAAAAGCAAAAATGACGATATTATTGAAGATATTATTTATGCCTCACACGGTAGAGATATAAATAAAGAGTATAGTGCTGGTAGAGACTCAATTGGATTTTATGAGAGTATTGATTAATGCCTAAAAAAAGAATAAAAAACTCAGGTAACATAAGTAAGTCAGGAACATTGACACAAAACTTTAGAAAAGAACTAAAAGTTGATAGTCACTTGAATAATTTTGTTCTCAGAGACGTATTTCACAGTCAAAACAAGAAAAATCTAGATAATATTGTTTTTGATGACTCTAAAACAATAGTTTTTAATAGCAAAGTTGTTAATGCTACTCTTGGAATAGAAAAATCTTATATTGAAGGTGATTACTTAGAAAACAACAAGCTTGTTAATACACCAAATATTTTAGATCATGACAGTACTTATGAAGTAACAAAGATTGTAAGACCTGAAGATTATAGTCATGTCTTGTATTCAAACTATAAAAATGAGTTGAATAATGATAGACATGTCCCGTTTATTGAAGATTTTATAGATTATGAAAACATTTCCAGCGAAAATTTTGAAGACCTTGTTGATCAAACAACAAGTTTTGAAGAAATTGGTTACAATTTCAAGAAAAAAGTACATGAAATTAAAAGAAACTTTGAAGAAATAGATATTTCTTTTAACAAAGGTTTTATTAATCTTTCTTTTAATCTAAACAATACAGTTGCTGAATATACAAATCCTACAAACAATGCATTTAAAGATCTTCCTTACGTTAGCTTTCCAAAATATGACAAAAGTTATAGTAATTCCATTCATCCAACTGATGAATGGACTTTTCTTTCACTGAATAGTAATACATTTTATTTGGACAAAAATACAGTAAACAATAAAGATAATTTTTACTTTTTGCAAGATCCAAAGCAAAACTATTTTCAGTCAGCTGATAATTTTAGTAATTATTCACCAATAACAAATAATCCTTTTACAAAGTATCCTAATGACGTTGTTGGCGCTAATTTAGACTCTTCAAACAGCAATTTTCCAAGTGATAATGAAAGAATGAGCAGTGTAAGATCGTTATCAAATCCTATTACAGACTTTGGTTTTCCATTTGATAAAAAGTATAGAGGAAATGATGAAGTAACAGTATCTTTAAGCGATTATATTAGTGAAGATTTTATTTTAGAAAAAGTTTATGTCGAATTTGACTTAAAAAACTATGCCATATCAACAGAAGAATTTACACCTTGTATAAACTTTTTAAACTTTTTTATATTAAATCAAAGAAAGTTTGTTGATACTAATAACTTGTCTTATTCTACCAGTTATGATAACGACATTAAACTACAAAAAAAGTACGATGGTTCAATATCTAATGTTAATTATTTAAAATATTTTGATAATGTTTCTGGTTTAGGATCTTATAAATTAACAAGAGTATCTAGCCCTTTAGCTTCTGAAGATCTTAAATTAGGTTGGGATGGAAATAGTCATCAACTTTACCCGAGTAGCTATTTCTGGATTGATAATACAAATACTTATGAAACTTATTCATCAAGCTTTAACGAGCACTGTCATAGAGAGCTAATAACAAATATAAAAATTGCTAATGTAGGTAATATTATAAATGAAGAAGTTGCAAGTGCTAATAAAAATTATTTCTTTTCCTTAGACGGAGCTGATGCGATAATTACATCTGATCTTCCAAATTCCAAGCTTAACTCGTGGAATAGCCAAACTGTATATGATAATATATTAACAGACTGGAAAACAGTAAAAATAACGTCTAAAATAAAAAGTTATAATAAAAATTCATTATTAAAAAGCTTTAGTAAATTTGAAATATATCCTAAGCAAAGCAATAAAAGATCAGGTGTTGATGTTCAATCAGAAAGATCGATAGAAACTGAATTTGGCATTAACAATGTTGTAGGTGAGCAAGATCATCGATCTCAAAGATTTGACCCGGGTTACAGTTCTAACGTCAATCATATTACAAACCCCTACATTGTAAAGCCTACAGATGAATTAATATTTGGCTTTAACTTTGCGCCTAGTATGTTATTATCTGATGAGGATCCTGTTGCAAATACAAATAATAGATATGCTAATTTAACAGGTAGAGATGTAATTAGTTTAGATTTAAGTAAATTAAAAATAAAACTTTTTGGAAGATATGTTAGGGAACACAAAGCATTTGTTCCAAAAAAGAGTGAATTTGAAAACAAAAATATTAAAAAAATCAATGAATTATGCACAAACGTTGTTGATAAAATAGGTTTTCCTAACCCTTTTCTACTAAAAGGTGCATATTACAATTCTTTTACTTTTGGTTTAGCTCAATATCCAAATGCTTTTACAAATACATCACTTCCTACAGGCCAAAACATGTCAGGCGTATTTACAAATACAGTCACAATTCCCCAAACCATACTTCAGGTTCCTTACGGATTAGTTGCGCTTAGCTTCAAGTATTTTCCGTCGTATGCTTTTGGTGCGCCTGAATATATTATTTATGAAGAATTAGTAGGAAATGATCGTGTATTAGATGACGTTATAAATAAAGTTAGTGGTGGTGATTATCATTATAAAAGACATCATTATAACCCATCTCACTTTGGCTTTTTCTCAGATAAATTAAATGACAATAGACACTACGCTTATCTAGATAAAACAAATTCTAAAACTACTTTTAATACGACTAAATTTTTTAGATTAAAAGGCTTTTATATACAAAAGGATCCAGCTGCCAATCCTCCTGGTAACGCTGTTGGAGAAGAACACAAAATAAATAGTTTTAATAAGGATATTCACTCAAGAGTTACAGATTCATTATTCAAAGAAGCTTAAAGACTGAAAAGAGAATTTTAATGGCAGGATTTTTAGATAAAAAAAAGAGATTAATAGATTACAAGCTTTCTGAAGCTGGAAGAGAAAAACTAAGCACTGGTAATCTAGATTTTGCTTATTATACTTTTTCTGATAGGTCTGTTGTTTATAGTCAAAACTTAACTGGAAGTAATGGCTCAATTAAATCAGATTCTTTAGAATCTTTTATGCCATTTGAAGCTGATTCTCATTTTAAAATTAAATTAAATCCAGACTTTTCTTTAAGTAGCACATTATCTTTTGAAAATTCAAATGTTACAAAACGTTTAGAATCTAAAGATAATTTTAAAAAAACCTTATCAGAAAAAATATTAGAGTTTCAATTTTTAGATAATGTTACGGTCAATAATAAAGTTGATAGAGAAGACAATATTTTTAGTTTTAAAAATGTTTTTGAAGAATATGATTTTAGAAATCCATTGTTTGTCCAAAAATATCCAACTATTAAACAAGCTTCTGAGTCATTAAAATCTTTGCCAAACATAGGCAACGAGGATAAAAGATTTAAACATTTTTTAAAAAATAAAAAGTTGGTTCCGGTAAGTAGCGATGGTTTTCCATTTGAAATACTCGACGAATCTGATGATGTTGATATTAATTTGATATTTAAAAACTTAGAAATAGAATCCTTAAACCTAGAAGATATTCCAAATAGAGAACAGCTAATAGTAAATGTATTAAACAGCTTAAATAAAAGTAATAATATTCTAAAGCTTGAATATGAAATACACGAAGACTTCGCAAAAGATAGCGATCAATATCTGTTTGAATTACATAATGCTGTATATGACAAACCTAGTTCTGACCCAAATAGAAAAATAGAAAAATTAAAAAAGTTATTTTTTGTTAACCTAGGAAATTTTATAGATAATATACGTCAGGTTGAGTATACCGTGTATTTAATAGGCAAGATACTAAAAAAGACTACTACTTTCGCTGAAGATGGTTTAAATCAAGCGAACAATATTACAGTTGCAGAATTTGATGATTATGCTTTTGTAAATTTATTTACTTTGGTTGTTGAATAATGAAAAAAGACATAATAAAAAAAATTGATATAGACGATATAGTCAAAACAGACACAGACTTAGTTATTCCTTTAGAAATAAAAACACAAAATGCTGTTAATAATAATGTTACACATGTAAAAATTGCAGTATTACCTCAAAAATTTAATACTACATATCAGCCTAAAGAAAATCTACCTAGAAATATTAATATCAATATAGATCACATTAACAATGATGAATCTCTAGATACAAATGAGATGGGTAGTAATCAAACCCCAGAGATAATAAGAAAAATATTCTCTAAAAACGTTGTTACAAATCTAATGCAAGATCGGTTTGAAAAAGAAAGAATATATTATCAAAAAAACAATGCGTCTAGATTGCAAAAAATATTTGTAAGTATACCAATCAATACAATATTAAACGCTATAGCTTTCGTAGAAGAAATAAACGTTGGATCACAAGACTTTACAGTAGGAGGAATTCTACCTCATTACTTTTTAATTTACATGTTAGACAAAAATGACAATATTATTCAGTATCAAAAAGTAATGCCTCCAGAAAATCATAAAATTAGTGATTACGCAGATGCTGATAGTGAAATAATTTTAGAGTCTTTCTTTGACGATATAATGAGTAATCTTGATATTAACTGGCAAAATCTCGAATTTACAAGCGATCGTATCGACATATTAAACGGCCCTTTTCTTACTATAAATTATGACAATTTTTTCGATTTCATATTAAATAATTCAGCGTCTTCTAATAATAGTAATTTCAAGATAGATTTTATTGTAAAATTAGAATATGAAAATAATTCTTACATAGAAGATTTTATATCTACGTCATCAATAGCTTCTTATAGCAGTTTTGGTGATCCTAATGCAAAACAAAGAGCAATTAATTCTTTTAAAAATTCTTTTTTGGAAAATTTCGCTAGAGTTAAATTTGACGATGAAAATGAAGAATTGACTAGACAAAGTGCTTTAAATGTTAGCGATTTCTTTGAAAATAGATTTGTTTATAATTTATATAGATCTTTTGAGGAGCTCAATATAGAAAGCCAAGACGTAGAAATTACGCTATCCTACAAAGATAAGTCCTATACTAAGAACATAAGAATAAATAAAGAAAATTTTTACAATTTTTATAGTCAATATTTAAAACTTAACAAAGAAGAAATTATACAAAAGTCTCTAGAAAATAAAATTAACATGAGCATTGTTTTAAATGACTTGGATGAAAATGTCAAAAAGCTAACGATAGATAAATTTAGTTATTTTGATTTTTCTCTAACCGTTTTAAATGAAAACTCTAAAGTTAAAATTCAAAATGCAAAAGGCGCAGAAATAGAGGATTTGTTTTTTGACGACAATCAGACAGATGGAAATAGTTTAAAAAGATATAAAGGTAATTCTTTTTTAATGTCATCAATTTTCAATAGCGAAAATAATACTTTTTACATTAATGATATCTCAAACAATAATTTATATGAAATATTTTTTGATAATGTCAAAGTTTTTGAAGAAGCAATAATTGAAGAATTTCCTGATACAGAAGAAGACTCTAGCTATTCTGGTAATATACCAGGCATGTCTAACGTTAATCGACCAGATTTATATCAGCGTGTTGATACTAGTAAAAGACCAAATTTAAGAGGCGCATTTGGAAATTTAAGGCGACCTACAAGTAACAACTTACTGGAAAAACTAATTCAAAATGATACGTCAAATATTCAAAGAAACATTAAACAATCTATTACTACTAGCCTTAGTAAAGATAATAAGCTGAGATTGGGTGTAAATCCAGATGCCTTAAAGACAAATTTAATTACTAACCGCTTAGGTGTTATACTTGACGATGGAACGTCTAGCACAAGCAGCACAACAAGACAATTATTACAACAAAGAGTAAAGAATAACTTATTTTCTTGCATTAAAGTATATAATACAGACGCTTATCGAAAATGTTTGTTTGATTTTTATCGAGTATATAATGATCTAGATGATTTATCTGACTATAAACAAATAGACATAAACAGTTTTATTGAAAAAAACAATCGCGAGAAAGGTACAAATGTTTCTCTTTCAAGCTGTGTTGTTGAAGTTAAAAACTTTCTTTTTGACAATGATGTCCTTGTTAATCTTGGAAATCCTGGGACTGATGATTCTGTAAAAGAAAAATTATGTCAATTCTTGGTAGATCTAAAGCCAAAAAAATATCATCACATTATGAGAAAAATAAATAATTACTATTTTAATAGCAGCATAGATAAGGAAGACATAGTAAACAGCATTGGTAGCCTGATAATGTCTTCCAACGTTGTTAATCCGGTGGTTTTATCTAACTTGAATAACACAACAAATAATGAAAAAATTACTATTTCTAAAAAATTTATAAATTCAAATTCAAGCTCAGCAATTAAAACAAAAGTTAATAGAGTTGCATTGGCAAGACCTAAATCATCAAACATCAAGAGTTATAAAAAAATTAAATCACGTAAAACTATAGACTATCTTTTTGACTTTGATATTAATAATATTGATAGTAAACAAGTTAAAAACAATATAACTTTTGACATAGACAGTTATAGATGTTTTAAGTTAAAAAGAAAAAAGAATAATTTAGAAAATTTATATGAATTAAATCTAGATGTAGAAAATGAACTATCTAAAATTATAAAAGAAAGCAAATTTAGCTGCTTAAAGTTTTACAGTTTTTATAGTTTTTCTTTTTATAATAAAAACATCACAAAAGACTTTTCTAATAAAACAGACATAAAAATAACACCTAATGGTTGCTTAGTTCATAAAGATTTTATAGATATTATATCAAATTTTAATTACAAAGTTGTTAATAATTCGCTGCTTATTGAAAAGAAAATAAATAAAACTTTAAAATTCAGTCAAGATTATCATGATTTAGTTGAAACGATATGGAATAGAAAAGAGAGAGTTGAAATAAAATCTATTGTCAACAGACTTTTAATCGAAGTAGTTTTAAAGTCAGGCGAAAAAGTTTACTATGCCACTAATTTTGATATTGAATACAATAAAGATTTTAATAGAATTAAAACAAAAAATAGTAAAAGTGATTTATTTATAGTTATAAATAATCCGAACATTTCTTTAGCGTTCTAAGAATGGAAAAATTATTATGTTACCAAGAACTGGTTATCTTGCTTCACAACAATCACTTATGGATCAGGCTGAGTCTGAAAATGAAAATGAATCTACCGAAGCTGAGTTAAATGCTTTATCACTCGGCGCTGAAAGTTTGTCTGGCAGAACAACTGGTAATTTATTTACGCCAGAGGTAAGTATAAACAATACTGTTGCTTCTGTTGTTGGAGGTATGAATACTTACGAAGCAACAGAAGTAAATAATGATGATTTAGGTAGAGAAAGTAATAGCAACTCACCAATTTCAGCAACAGCAGCGTTAATGGGAGATTACAATCCAGGAACAGATAATCCTGCACGAGAAGCTGCTCAACAACCACAACAACAGTTAGAAACGCTAAGAAATGCAAGGCAAGATCGACCTTCTGAAGAAATTATTGAACGCATGCGTACTTTAGTGGAGCCGCCATCACCTTCAGCAAATGATGGCGAAGTTGATACTGCAATATTTAATTATTATAATGATAGAGCAGACTTGATAGAACTTCAGCAAACAGAAAGTGAGTCTTTTCTATACGATAATTTATCACTCAGTAGTTTAATAGAAGATTCTGATTCAAAACTTTTGCTTTTATCACACGAAAACTATAAAATTTCAATGCAACCAGAAAAAGAACTGTTTGGGAAAAAAGTTTTAGTTTCTAACGGATCTTTTATTAGTCCAGAACAGCTTTATTTGTTAAAAAAAGGTTATATAGAAAATAAACTAGAAAGCTTTAGCAATAGATATTTTCTTAAAGATGACAATTCAAAAAAGAGTCAATCTCTTTATTTACAAAATATTAAACAAAACAATGCTTTTAAAAAAAATTATATTACAAACATAAACAAGTATTTAAATAATAATTCAAAAAATATAAAAAAGTTTAATTTCGGAAATCAATTATTAAGTTATGCCAAGGACAATGAATACAGTAACTATTTTGGAAAAGTTGTTAATAAAGTATATAATAACAATACATATAATTCTACGTCTAGCTACACTAACAATAGCTTTAGCAACATAAACGAAATTACACATCACAATGTTTTTGATAAGTCGTATCATACAAATTTAAAAAGTACTTTAAAAAATTATTATAAGTTGAATTTAAATATAGACGAAAATAGTAGTGATAGTTTTTTCTATAGAGACGACATATTAAATTCAAATGCAATCATTATGCAATGTTTGAATTTTTCAGCGTCATCTTTAAAAAATATTCATGAAGGTAGTTTTACTTCAATTAATTATGACAATACAAGTGATTTAAATTTTAGCCTATACGATACGCTTACAAACAATGCAACACTCAATAGGGTTTCTATTCTTCCTTACTCGTTTAATTATGATATATTTAAGTCTAATCATAATAATCTAGATTTTACTTGTGCAGCATATACTAATACTTTAGGACTAACAGATATTAAATTAAGTGCTAAAGAACGTAGTTTTAAGAGTAACAGCAATTATGTTTCTGAAAATTATAGTTCAGATAAAATACAAGTTGATCATTTTAAATTAACAAATATGCTCCAGCGATCTGAAAATTCTCAAAGTAAAAATTATTTGTTTAATTCTTTAAGGCTTGCAAACAACGAATCTACAGTTACTATTAAATATTTGCTGCAAGAAAATCACAATTGGTTATTTTCTGACCAATTTACAGAAATAAACGACCCAGAGATTTTATTAGACGATCAATTTTTATTTTTAAAAGATTATAACGAGATACTAGGTATCGACCCAGTAAATTATTTGCAGATGCAATACAATGTAATGGATACTGATGCTGTTATTTGCCAGATGAATCTCACGATATCTGGTGAGGGTGGAAATACTTTTATATTAAATTGCTTTGACAATGAAAGTCAATTAAGAAATTACAGTGATTCAGAGACAAGTAATATTAAAAAGTATCTTAGCTGTCCGACATTTAACATGTTTCAGATGCATCAAGAGCAAGATGGTGTATATACTAAAGATACAACTTTTGATAATTTTTCAAATAATTATCTCGGTCATAAAAAAAGAAGTTTATCTTGCTATTTTAATAATCAAAGCATAAAAAGCATATTATCTAAGGCGGCGAACAATTCAGATGGAGTTTCACAAGAGATTGTGTCTTCTAAAATTTTTCCAGGTTTACTTAATTTTAATCAAAAAAAGTTTTCTGAATTGGACTCAAATAGAATAATGTTTGCATACGGTATCAAACCAGATAGACATTATAATGATAATATTAATCCAGAAAATTTTTATAAAGATGAGTTATCTTATTTCATTGATAGAACTTGGTCAATCAAACAAAAAGAAGACGACGTCTTAAGCGAAAACAAATCCGGTTTTGCCTACTCTCCTAGGAATTTAGATTTTAGACAGATAGGCTACGGAGGCGCTGCTGAAAGATTTAGTGATGGGTCTGCATCAGGTCGCAATATATTAGACGAACTTGGAAGTTTTTTTATTGGAACAGAAAGTTTAGGTATAGAAAGCTATAATCAGTCTATACCGAGTATTAAGAATGGCGAATATGCGCCTTTTGTTTTACTTAAAAATACAAACAAGGCGTATAACATTAAGTCATCTGATTTAAAAGACAAGTACTTATTAGATGAAAGTTTAACGACATCAGAAGAGTTATTCTATGATCGAGTACAAATTACATCATCAACAAGATCAAGATATTTAAGTGATGGTAAAAAAAATGTATTTAAAAAATATCAGAAATTGTCTGCGTGGAAAAGCGAAAAAAATAGCAAAAATAACTGGGTATATTCTGCATTTAAATTAAAAAGAGACTTATTTAGGATTAAAAAGAAAAAAATTGGAAGCAATAGTTTTTTAAATTTTTTAGAAGAAGTTAATAGAAAAAACAATAAACTGTTCAATAATAATAATAATAAATCAGTCTTTAGTTTAATTCATGAGGACAAAGAATTCGAAGGACAAAAATTATATTCTCTTGAAGAGAGTCCATTTTTAATTAAAAAAAGCGACAATGTATTTGTAGAAAAAAATAATTATAAAAATAGTTTTGATTCAAAAATATTAACAACAAATAGTGGTATTAATCTATTAAGTAACGACGAAGTAAGTGATCTAGAATCATTTACTAATATAAACGAATTTAAAAACTTTTTAAACGAATATTATCCAGAAAGCTGTCTTAAAAATAGTAGTAGTTTAATTCAAAAAATGTTTACTAATTTAACAGACGTCTTTAATAAGTACACTAAAAGTTACATAAAAGATAATAAAGAAAAAACAGGCTTTGAAGATTTGATTGTTAGCTCTTTAATTTCTAATCGTGAAACATTTAATTTTTTATACTATGCCATAATTGAAAACAAATTCAAAGAAAGACAATTAAATGATGAAAGTAGCAATTTACCAGGAGAATTTTACAAATCAGAAAATTCTAAATCAGAAAATTTATACAATCAATACTTAACAAATATCTTTAAAACTGATAATGTTAAAAAACAGAATACCTTTACTTTAAGAGTTTTAGGCGATAAATTCTTGTCAATAAACAAGTTACAAATGACCGGTGGACAAATTGTAAGAGATTCTACCAGATTTATTCATAATAATAGACATAGACGCGGCAATATAAGCATAGTTGATGGTAGAATAAAAAACTATTTATTTCCGTATAAAGACTATGTATCTATTATTGGTAATAACATGGGTCCATTAGGGATCCCGGATGCAAATGCACCGGAGATTAATTTAACATGTAATTTAAAGTTTTTTTCTACTTTGCTTGCACAAACTACTTATAATTATGATGTATACTTACATTCTCAAAGTGAATCTTTATTTAACACAGAAAATATTGCAAATAACAGCTTAAACATATCTTGCAAATACATTGTTTTACCTGAAGTTGTGGGTGAAGGATATACATCTTTAATTTTTGATGGTAGTCTATTGAATTTAGGTAGTAGTACAAAAGAGTACAAACTTAGATCTTTTGTTAAATCAAGCATTGGCGCTGATAATGATATCAATGGTGACGAATTTTATGAAAGATTGCCTGGAAGTCTTTTGTACGAAATATTTGAAACAGCAAAGTGGGATAAAGATTTTACTTTTGAATTAATTGAAGAAAAAGAAGAAAACAAAAAAACTTTTTTAGCATCACTAGCTAATCTAGTTGAAGAAATCCTAAATTACACTTTTACTAAAGATTTTTTAAAGGAGACAAAAACTACGGATATTCTTAATGATAATATTTTTGATGATATAACAAACATAATTTTAGAATATGTTAAATTATACAAGAGCGAAAGTGATAAAATAAGAGAGCTTTCTATTTTTAAAAATTTAAATTCTCAAATTAGATCAAGATATACAGACGCATCTATGCAAAGTGATTTTACTTTTATACACTGGGACGATTCTGTAAAAAATCAGATAATGTTGTCTTATACAGAAATTCTTGATATGTCTGGGCAAAGAGATTATAATATTAATAACTCTAATGAAAAATTTTCAGAAAGCGAAACAAATATTTATAGTAATAGTCAGCAAGTAATTGACAATAAAAACATTCTAAGTCTATTTAAAAAATCAGATTATTTAGAAAGTTTAACGCATGATTTAATATTTGGATATTTACTAAACTTTGAAGATAATAAAACTAGACTTTTAGACACAAACAGAGAAAAACTAAATTTAGAAGAAGATATTAAAGAAAAAAGTCAAGAAATAGTAAATATTCAAGGCGACATAAACTTTACAGACTTCTATTTTAATAGATTTAAAATTTGCAAGGCATCAAAGTTGATGCAAAACAAAGCGTATTACAGTATTGTTCAAGAAAGCAATATTGATGCTATAATAAGAAATAGAATTAGTAATTCTTTTGATAATTTCAAAATTTTTGAAACTAAAGTTAAATTTGAAAAAAACAAAAAAGAGTTAGCTGAACATGCTTTAGACAATTATTTTTTACCTAGAGAAGGTTTATCAGAAAGTTTTAATAAAATTGATATCTTAAGGTTTGGAATAAATTATAATCTTGCTAATAGTTTAGGCGTAGATAAGATATTGGTGATATCAGTTTATCCTATTAATCACAAATATCCCGAAGTTAGAATTCCACACTTTGAATTTTTATATACACCTATTCTTACTGATATTATGCCTGCTTATTTAAATACTAGTGTAATTGGCGATTTAAATAATAAATTAGGCTTATATGATATTAATAGTCAAAGATTTGATTTGAAGTATAGATTAGCTGATGCTGGTGAGCAATTTCGTATTCTTTATACAATCCTACAAAATATTGAAGAAAAAAGAACATTGTTAGGATTTGAAAAATCATTGAAAGCTACTTATGCTAATATAGAGCGTATTAAAACTGCAAGAAAAATATCAAATGCAATAAAGTATCTTAACGATTCTTATAATTCAGTATTTGATGATGCCAATATAAATGAACTGGATATAGACTTTGATAACATTATTTCAGACAAAACTAAAGTTCTTTTTGATGAAATAAGCGAAAACAGCTTTGACAACATATTCAGTGAGAGTAAAGAAGAAGTTGATGAATTTCTCATTGATCAAAATGGATATTTTGATCTTATTAATAAGAAACAACAAATAGAAAAAAATATTCATTCAACAGAATTTTTCAAGAGCTTAGACGAAAATACGTCTAATCTAAAATTCCTGCAACCTATGACTAATGATTCATTTTTCGACATATTTTCTGTAAGAATATCTAGAGATGCTATTAGAAATGAAATTTCTGACAAATTAGAAAGCTTAACTGATCAATCTAGGAAAAATGAATTGTCAGAAATTTTAAGTGGAGATGATTTTAGTAATAGTTATTCCTATATAATACAAACAAAAGTTTTTTAAAGAGCTGTTATGAACAAAACTTCTGATGCTATAATTTCAATCAATACAAATAAAAAAAATGAAAGAAAAGTATTTGTAAACTTTGTATACAATAAATATTCAAAAAATGAAACAACACTAAATGATAATATTATTTTAAATAGATTGAGGCAAAACAAAAATGATGTTAAAAATAATTTTATAAGACTCACACTTTCTCGAGAGATTGAGTTTGGTCTAGATGATGATTTGCTAGAGTTTACCCAAGATATTGAAGAAATATTTACTATAGCAGATATCAATAACTTAGATGAGATTGATTTAGCTTACTTTAATAGAATAAACAAATACAATAAAAAAAGAATATATCGTTTTTTAGAGTTAGACAATCAAGAAATCGAGTCAGGCGTTGAATATTTAACTCCTTATTTTGCTAATGATGAATCACAATTAGATATAAGTAATATTAAAAAATCTTTAAAGTCTACATTAAAAATATCCATTCATAAAAATGAAAACTTAAATTTAAAAAAGTTGAATGACAATAAAATTTTTTCTGATAAATCTTTGTTTGCAAAAAAATTATTAGATGAAAACATCTTGTCAGATCAGTCTGAACGAATTAGCTCAGGTTTTTTGTTTGACATTTTTAAACCTTTTAAATCAATCATAAATAATATCGGAGATACACGTAGTTTTAGTAAAATCAATGGTTTGAGATGTGGATTTTTATTAGAAAAATATAAATTAGAAAACGATAAATTTACTAAAATTGCAGCAAAGTTTTTTACTAAAAAAAGAGGAGAAAATAATTTAAATAATTTACCGACTTTTATAGAAGATGAAGCTGTAAGGTATGGACAAACTTACAAATATGTACTAAGTGATGTTTATTTATATTCGTATCCTGATATTGAGAATAGATTTGTTTTAAATTCATATTTGTTTTGTGATGTTCCTTACGAAACTATAACTGTTGAATGCAGAGAAAACGTGGCGCCTCCACCTCCTATTAATATAAGTTTTATGTATGATGAAAATTTACGACAATTAAAAATAAACTGGGAAGAACCTAAAAACTACCAGCAAGATGCAAAAGGATATCAAATATTAAGAAGGTATAGTTTGGATGAACCTTTTGAATTAGTTAAGCAATTAGAAGGGCATTCTGAGTTTGATGACTACAGACTAAATGAAATTATCTCTATAAACGATACAGTATATACACCTGACGATGTTAAATATGAATACATAGATTTTACTTATAAACCTGGCGTTATTTCAATTTACGCGTTAAGGACAATTGATGCTCACGGCTTTGTGTCAGATTATTCTGCGCAAATGGCAATATTATATGATCCGTTTGAACAAAAATTAATAGTTGATCTTGTTTCACTTCCAGGCGCAAAAAGAGACTTTCCAAACAGTATCTTGAGAAGCAAAAGTATATTTTTTAAAAATAAAAACAGCATAGTTGAAAAACTTCCTATTGTTAAGAATCCTAGCAAGATAACTTTACACATAACTCCTGAATTTGCAGCGATAACAAAAAATGACAAAAGCGACCTAACGCTTGATGAAGAATATCAGTTTACAATAACCAAGTTAAATAATATGTTAATTTATAAGCAAAATTTTAAAATTAAGAATTTTATTATTTCTTAAGAGTTATTAAAATATATACATATGTATTAATACAATAGAGAAAGAATAATTAGGAGACTTATAATGGGATTTTTAAATCATGCAACTAATAATATAATAGTTGATGCAGTTTTAACAGAAAAAGGCAGAGAAATCCTAGCAAGAAATGATGGGTCGTTTGCTATTCAAAGTTTTAGATTAGGTGATGATGAAGTCGATTATTCTATTTTAGAACAATACGGTATTGTAATTGGTAAAGAAAAAATTGAAAAAAATACTCCAATTTTTGAGGCAATTACAGCACAAAATTTAGCTTTAAAATACCCACTTCGAAGCTTTTTGACAAATAACACAGAAGATATTTTTGCTATTCCCTATCTCGTATTAGGAGAAAACATTACAACACCAGTTTCTTTATCTTCTAATTTATCGTCTAAAAAGGATGTAAGAAAATCAATTACTGTTAAAACATTTGTTGATCAAGATCAGGACTTTGTATTAAGCGAAGACTCGTTAAAAGATACAAGTTTCACGGTAAAGGTTTTTGATAAATTAATCAAGTTAACTGGGGCTTCTTCTAGAGCTGTTAAGAATGATATTGCATACTATAAGATAGGTGCTCAAGTTTTAGACGAAGATTTTCAAGGTCAGCAAGTTTGTAGCTTTACAGTTACTGCACAAAACGTTGTTAATGCTTCAGCCTTTAAATTCTTTTCAACAAAAAGTAATAATTCTTTAATTAAAACTCAAATTGAAATTATAGGAAATAATACCAATTCTTCTATTATAATTCCCGTTACAATACAAAACAATATAATTACATAAAGGATAAAAGATGACTTTTTTTGAATTTGAAGATGAAGATAGAGTATTAAAAAGATCACAAATAAGGCAATTAGTGGATGTATTAGCAGCTGACATTTCAGGCTCTAATACTGGTTCTAGTACAAGAAAAAAATATGAAGTTTTTTTAACAGGTTCAGGTACTGACTATGTAACTAGTTCTTTATTTCATACAGTCTTTGATCAAACTCATACGCTTCAAACTGCAAATGAAATGTTAGATATAACTGTAGGATCGTACGCAAAATATAAAGCTGGGACGTCGACAACTGACCCAGAATATTATGTTTGTTTTAAAGATCAAGGAAGTACAGCAATTACAGCAATTACTGCTTCTGTTGATTCGAGCAACAAACCTATTTTTGATAGTAGTCTATTAATGATGAGAGAGAAATTAAACATTTATAAGCAATACGCACAAGTATTGCTTGGTGACGGAAGTCAATATTTCACAACTCCTTATGATGACGATGTTACAAATGACGAAGATGACAGAATTAATCATGCTATTTTTATTAATATTAAAAGACTCTTTACTAGAGACGGTTTAGATAAAGAAAAGTTTTCAATGAAAATTGGAAACAAAGCTGGAAATGGAACTTCACCTCAGCCTATTGATGCTGTTTCTCAAACTTCACAGTTAAAATTGATATCAGATACAAATGCTAAGTCAAGTTTAACAATAACTCCGCAAGGTGGTAGCGTTGGAACTATTGTAAATGATACAAACAATGCTGTAGGTTTGTTATTTTATGAAAATGGTATTATAGTTTTAGATGCAGAAAAAGTTTTAGATCCGAGTCAACAAATTACAGGTAATATATCAACAGTAATATCCCCTACAGCTGGTAGTAAAAAAGCTCTTACAGCTGGTTCTAAGTTTATTCCAGACGTTTGGGTAACTGGCTCAATTGACGATGTAATTGACCATGTAGCAAGTACAAGATTTGGAAGTGCAGATACGTCAGCAATGGGTCTAATTAATAAGACTTCAATTAATTCAACTATTTATTTTTGTAGAGTTGCTCCTGCTGAAGGTAATTTTTCAACAAATCCAACTTATACAGATGCGAGCGGTAGTTTAAGATGCATTGAGGAAAAAGGCGATGATCCATTCTCTTATGTCACAACAATTGGATTATACGATGGCCCAGGAAACATGCTGGCAGTTGCAAAGACTTCTAGGCCTATTGAAAAAAATCCTGAAGTTGATTTATCTATTAGTGTACGTATTGATTACTAAGAAAGATTAAAAATATGTCGTTTAAGATAATTGAAAATGACATGATTGTCAAAAACAACATTACCCTTGAACCTCATATAACATTTGTCTCTGCTTCTAATGATTGTGAAGATCTTGTAGGTCATAATCTTACTAGTTCTGGAATATCTGGTTCAATACCTGTTACCAATATGACACACAAATATTATAAAGATGAACTAAAAGGAACTAGAGTATACGATATTGATGACTCAAAATACAACTTTAAAGTAAAGATGGAGTCGTTAAATTCGATTGACGTATTAAACGAAGCACGCAACGGAAATGTTTTTGAACAAGAACTCAATGCTAAAGGAATATTTTCTAATAGAAAGCAAGAACACAATTTTGGTGTTGAAAAAGTTAAACAAAGATATTTAATTGATGATGAGAATTATTATAAAAAAAAATCTATTAAAAATTTATATAAATATTATAACGAAAATTTAGAACATAGACAGTTTAATTCGCATTGGGGATTTTCTAATTACAATACAATTAATTTTTTCAATATTAACGAAAGCTTAAATGAAAATATTAAAAGTAATAAAACACATTTAAATTGTTTAGCTTATCCTAATTTACTTGATAGTTCTGGTAAGCCTGCATATGACTTTGCAAGTGAAGATTTAACTTTTTCTTTTTATATTAATCAAAGAAGAAAAAACAAAAAAAATCACCATTTTAATCCTGGTTGTGTTTTATCTATTCCTAAATTGATTTCTATATATATTGTAAAAGGTACAAAAACAGATATAAACGAATTAACAGAAAGTTATAGATTGTTTATAGAAATAGGTGAAAAAACACTTATAAATACATCTAATAATATTTTGCTTTCTGATGTGTCGGGGAATACACTATTTGATTTTAACAATTCATCATTACAATCTCAAGAAAATGGACATCTTTATTTAAGTTCAGATAATATTATTAATTTTAATTGTTGGCATAATATTTCTATTGTTTTATCAAAAAAGAATGATGACAATTATACTTTACTGTTATATAATGATGGTGAATTAATTGATACGCATTCAATAACCAACTTTAATAAAAATGCAAATGATGAAAATAATTTTATTTTAATTGGAAATAAATTTACTAATTTAAATGGTAATATTACAAAATATGTAAATGAATTATTCTCAGTAAATGGTGATGGCACAGATAATTTTACAGGACCATACTCTACAAAGTCTATTTCTTTTGGAAGTCATTCTGTAGACTTTATTAAAGATTACAATGATTCATTTTCGATTGAAATAAAAGATAGCTTACTAGAAACTATTGAATCGGACTATGTAGATGAAAATACGAGCTGCGCATTAAATGCAGAAATACATGATATTCGAATATACAATACTAACATGGGTTATCTAATAAAAGATAAAATTTGTAAACAAAATATTGTAGATTATACAGAAAATAAATTAATATTTGGTTTGCCTGTTTACTACTATGACAATCCTGTTGAAAAACTAGGACTTGTTAATATTCACAGAGTAAATTCTAGTTCTCAAATTACTTTATCAAATATTCATATAGAAGGTCCGGTTAACAGCTATTTTTCAAATAAATGTTTAGGACACGAAGTTACAATTGAAAATTTCTTATATGAGTTTAAGCAAAAAATATCACCTAATATTGTATTTGGCGGAAATCTAAAAGCAGATGACTTGCATTCTTCTTTGAATTTAGTGTATGAAAATGAAGATCTTTCACAAGCTAACTCGACTTTATGCAAAAATTCAAGTAAAGGAATAAGCTTACTAGAAACTTATTATCAAAAAATAAAATCATTTGACTCTGAAAATGGGAGTCCTAATAGTCTATCTGAAGATAATTTTGAACTTATTAGAAAACACAATTTTTATTATAGAAACAATATGATCCTACCAAATGACAATGGTTTGCAAGATCAAGTCTATGATATTAAAGGATATTATACTAATTATTCAGGTTTTTCACATACAACTTTTGATAACAATAAAGATTATCAACACGTAAATCTTAATCAAGTTCATAGTGATAAAGTTTTAATGCCGAATAACGTAGACTTTATCACTACAGTTTCTAATGCTGAATTAGTAAATTATTCTGCTCAAAGCAATAAACTAAAAAAAGAAGAAAATCGAAGAACTTTTTTTATATCTTCTGGTAAAAGCTTTAAAGAATCTTATGATTTATTTACAAATGCTTCGTTAAATAATTTTCATAAGGATAGTTTTACTTTAAATACAAATTCAAGTATGGCTGGAGCAATAAGATCGCTAACAGGATCTTTGTCTAATGACTTTATTTTTATAACTAAAGGATCGAATGGCTTTTTAAAAGATTTGTCAAATCCTGTTGGAAGAAAAATAAATGATGATTTTAGAAATAATGCAATAGGTAATGTATTTCCGACAGTCAGTACTAAAATTATAGATAATGATCCTACTAATCCAGATAGTGTTGCATACTTTACTTATGAATTGCCATATTTTAATATAACAAAAGATTTTAGCGAAACTTATTCTAATACTTTATGCATTTCATCTTCAGTTTACAATAAAAATATTGTTAGAGAAAGTGTTAGAATATTTGATACAGCTTTGTCCGGAACTGGTAATGTAATTAATATTAGTCTAGCTGATAATGGTTTGGGTTTGTTGCATAGAAGTGATTGTTTAACAAAAGTTGCAGACTGGAACTATGTAGGACATATTCTTTATAAGGAAGGTTTTGCAACTATTCTTCATCCCGGGTTAGAGAATTTTTCTCAAACAAATTATAGAATTGAATTTAAGTCTAACGCAGAAATGAATGTTTATGAATTGAATTTACCTGCAAAAGCTACAGAAGTTAATTTATCTAGAAATACATCTTATATAGAAAATTTAAGACTTGATGATTCTGCATTTAACGCTGACGAGAGTTTTGTATATATTACAGATATAAATCTACATGATGAAGATTTAAATGTAATGGCAACAGCAAAACTAGCAAAGCCTTTTGCTAAAAAGAATACAGATAATGTATTGTTTAGAATTAAGATGGATTATTAATGACAGAAATAAAATATCTAGGATTAGATATCTCTACATCTATTATAGGAATATGTTTTTTAGATAGTAACTATAATTTAGTAGATTTACAAGCAATTAATTTAAAAAAAATAAAATGTATATTTCAGAAATCTTTAATTGTAAAAAATGAGTTTAGCAAAATAAAATATAACTACAATATATCAGAAAATCTAGAAATATCTATAGAAGAAGCCTTCCAATCTTTCAGTAAAGGATTTTCATCAGCAAAAACATTATCACAACTAAATAGATTCAATGGAATAGTATCTTACTTAACATATGAAGCATTTGGTAAAACTCCTGAATATATTAATGTTAATAGAGCAAGAAAAAATCTTGATATTAAAATTGATAGAAAAATTGATAAAAACACAAAAGAACAAGTATTTGAATGGGTGCAAAAAGAAATTAATTTTGATTGGCCCACAAAAATATTAAAGTCTGGTCCTAATAAAGGTCTTGTAAAAAATGACGAATCTTGTTATGATATGTCTGACGCATATGTAATTTGTAGGGCATTAAAATACAATGATAAATCAAACAATTGAAAATAGATTAGAATTTCTAGAAAACAATATAAGAAATACATTGTTGTCAAAAGATGGCATGAATTTATCTATCTGGTGTCCTTTTTGTAAACATAACAACAGAAAGAAATTAAAATTAGCAATTCATTTAGAAAAGTGCTTTTATCATTGTTGGTTATGTGATAAAAAAGGTTCTAACGTTCCTTATCTCTTGTCGAAAATAGATAAGACTTTAAGTGATAAATCTAAAAAATTATTTAAAAGTAAAAGCTCAAAATCAAATGTTTTAGATTTTGACATAGCAAAACTCTTCGGCGCTGAAAGTATCTTTGAAGAGATGCAAGAAGAGGCTATTGCTATCCCAGAAGGATTTAAGCTTTTAGCTACATCATTTAATTCTAGTAATCCAGACATTAAGAGTGTTTTTAAATACGCTTTAAATAGAGGTGTTTCTAAACATAAATTGTGGTTTTTAAGATTAGGATATTCTTTAAATAGTGAATATCAAAGGTGTTTAATTATTCCTTCTTTGGACGCAAATGGCAAAATAAACTATTTTACAGCACGTAGAATAGATGTTGATACAAGTTGTGGTTATAAATATAAAAATGCAAATGTTCCTAAAAAGAACATGATTTTCAATGAAATAAATATAGACTGGAATATTCCGCTTACTTTAGTTGAAGGCCCCTTAGATTTATTAAAAACTAATGATAATGCTACTTGCCTATTAGGTTCAGTATTAACAGAAGATATGTTGCTATTTAAGAAAATTGTCAAAAACAAAACAGATATTAATCTTGCTTTAGACGAAGATGCATATTACAAAGCAATCAAAATAGCAAAACTTCTATCAGCTTATGATGTAAATGTTAATATCGTAAACACAAGAGGTTATCCTGATGTTGGTGATATGACATCAAATCAATTTGAAAATCTTTTAAAAAAATCAAAAGAATTTAGACTAGAAGATAACTTGTTAAATAAAATTAAACAACTTTAAGGTATAATATGTTTAAATGTGCACATATTTCTGATGTTCACTGGAGAAGCTTGAAAAGGCACGATGAATATAGACAAATATTCACTAGAATGTTTGAAAAACTAAAAAACGAAAAACCTGATA
>Ga0098049_1000063_pt1 | contig 38389 bp, 46 predicted proteins | sample 13BtaG_FD_92582 | JGI IMG/M metagenome (GOLD analysis project Ga0098049, IMG submission 92582) | Marine viral communities from the Subarctic Pacific Ocean - 13B_ETSP_OMZ_AT15268_CsCl metaG | ecosystem: Environmental > Aquatic > Marine > Oceanic | place: Subarctic Pacific Ocean | collected...
TCATGGCGTTCTTTGATATACCAGTAACCGTTGAGGCGAACAAGTTAGGGATATTTAAATTTTTAGGAATAGGATCAGACAAATGGAAGAACTTAGAGGGGTTTGTGTTGTTGCCAGAAGTAAGGCAAGGGATGCTAGCTCTACTGGGTTTTTATTTTGGAAGCTCACAAGTTAAATAGAATACATATGTCATTATACGCAAACATTCACGCTAAACGCAAAAGGATTAAGGCTGGATCAAAAGAACGAATGAGAAAGCCAGGATCGAAAGGTTCGCCCACTGCTAAAGCATTTAAGCGATCAGCCAAAACCGCAAAAAAGAGTAAGTAATATTATGCCAAAAGGACCAGGAACATACGGAAGTAAAGTAGGACGCCCATCTAAATCTGCAACGTCCAGAGGCAAAAAAAAGCCAATGGCTGGCAAACGCAAAACTCGCTAATACAGTGGTAATAAATAAGAAAACTATGAAGTGTAATGTTCCGCGCAGGCAAGTGTCTGGCGGGAAGAAGTCTGTAGTTAAAGCCTGCCAGGGTGGAAAAGAAAAGATAGTACGCTTCGGGGATTCTAAAATGAGTATAAAGAAAAGTAACCCAGCACGTAAAAAAAGTTATTGTGCTAGGTCAGGCGGGATCAAAGGAACTAAAAACAAGCTATCCGCAAACTACTGGAGCAGGAGAGCTTGGAATTGCTAAATGGCTAGATACGACAGATACGGTAAACAAGATGACCGAATAGCGGAAGAACTCGATACTGGATTTACGGGGTTCAACAATCGCTTGCGTCCAGACCAGTTGCCTACAGGCGTATTGACAGAATCAAACAACGGTAGACTAGGACTCAATGGAGAGTGGCAAACGCGAAAGCCTATTAATTTTCTAGCATCTCCATTCCAGCCAGCTCCACTCAAAGTGGGGTCTGTTAGGTTACATAGCAATGCGTGGCCTTCTATTACAGGAACTCCCTCTATTAGCGGCAGTACAGTAACAATATCTTTTGGGTCGAACGCATTTCCTTACGAAGGTCAAGCGGCTGCAAATTGGGTTGGCCAAGCAGTGAACCTTACTGGATTTGCGGGAACCAATGCAGAAGGTTCTGTCATTCCGATAGACGGGAACTACGCTATAGCATCTGCTCCAACCAATGACAGAATCACAGTAGTCATTACTGGACTTTCCATCATAACCACAGTGGGTACTGTTAGAGGTCCACACCTGGACGACACCGCTATCAATGAAATCGAAGATGCGATAGAGTACAGCGATCCAAATAACAATTCGGAAAGTTATGTACTGTGCGTAGGAACCAATAAGGCATCTATTGTAAAAACATCAGATAGTTCCGTCTTAGATATAGACTACCCCATTGGGATAAATGCAGTGGGAGGACAGGCGCTACAAGCATTCAATAAGGTATTTATCTTTAGAGACGGTAAAGTCGCTTTAGAGTGGGATGGTGACATAACTGGAGATCCCGAATTTACTAGAGTAGAAAACGGATCTTTTACCGATCCCGAAGATATTATAGTACCTGCTGGAAGCTTTCAAATAGTGAACCAGCTAGCAACGGTAGTATCTGAAACTGGATCACTCAACCAGGGTACTTCTATATTTATAAAAAACGGTGTAAATGCAGATATTACAGACCCTGATGAAACTGGGTATGACATTAGTGGGTCTGGACTAAGACAACCTGTTCCAAGAGATGAGCCTCCTGGAAGCTTTGACTTCGAGTTATTTGTAAAAGAAGTTTTTGTTACAGACGACAGCCCACTGACGATAAGTACAACTAGTCTTAGCACTACATCTGGAACAGGGTCTTTTACTGGGTACAACAAAGCCACGTTCACTACATCATCAGGACACGAGCTAAAGGTCGGTGACCCTATTAGTATAGCGAACTACCATACATCTGTTGATGGTAACAGGATCGTAGCTGAGATAGGTAGCACCACAACATTCTCAATTTATATATCTGGAACATTGAGCAGCCAAGCTCCTAGTGGATCTCCCACTGTAGGACTTAAAAAAGGTTTTACGTTCTCAGTACCTGCTGAATGTACAGATGGAAGCAAGACGTCAAAAGATACACTATTAGCTACTCCAACTTTCTTAGAAAAAGCATCAGAAGGTTCTGGGTTTATTCATATGCCAGCTCCTCCATTTGGAGCATACCATCAAAGAAGAATAGTAGTTCCGTTCAGGTACTCGATGGATGAGGATACTAGCGGTACAACAATTACCGATAGAAATATACATGATGAGCTTGTATTTTCTCAGATATTAGATAGTGATACTTACGATTTTATGTTTGGTCAGTTTAGGCTGAACGCAGGAACTTCTGATTTTATCGTAGGTCTGCACTCGTTTTCTGAAGATAAGCTGGTTGTTTTTAACCGAAGTAGTATACATTTAATTAGCAATAGTCTAGTATTGAAGCATTCTAAAAGTACTCTAATAACAGATGAAGTAGGATGCCTGGCTAAAAAAAGTATAGTTCAAGTAGCTAACAATCTTATATTCTTGTCCGACAATGGTATTTATGGTGTAGACTTCCAGGATCTGTACAACCTTCGTGGCAGAGATCTACCTCTTTCAGCAACTATTGAAGCAACCATTAAGGATATAAACAAAGATTATGCAGAGAACGCTGTAGCTGTATATTTCGATAACAGATATTTTATAGCTGTACCAACTGGAAGTTCGACAACTAACAACACACTTCTCATTTACAATTTTATTAACAAAAGTTGGGAGTCCGTAGATTCCGTAAACGATACTGCTTGGGACTTCACCCACCTAACCGTGGCTGGTAAAGGCCAAAACCGAGGAGTGTACGCAACCAACAGAACAGGAGGCGTACATAAGATCGAGGGAGGAGCTGGAGGAAATGATACATACACCGTACAGGTTGGATCTGCTTCTAAATCAGAAAGAGTCGTTTCCTCGGCCACCACGAGAATGTACACACTTCAATCTATAGATAGAAAAAAGTGGAACAATTTTGAGTTGCACATTGAGTCCGAGGCGTCACTTCCCAGCAATGCAAATATGTCTGCGGAAACAGAAAACGTAGACAGTAACATAGACCTTGGTACACTGGCAAGTTTTAACAACGGAAGCCAATTAACGGCAGGAGAAGACTACTCAATAAGAGGAAGAATTGGAAACAAAAGAGCGTACGGATTACAATTTACATTAGACACCACTTTAGGAAGACCAAAATTTAGATCTTTGAAGGTGGCAGGAGCTACAACATTTAGAAACTCAGGAACAGCAGAATAATGGCTATATTAAGCAAAGGAACAACTTACGCCGATGGCGATCAAATAACATCAACGAACCTAAATGCACTTGTTGATAGCGCTACGTTCGCGGCTGGAGCAGTAGCGAATAACGGGGTAGAGCTTAACGGAAGTGGCCAGCTAGAAGTCCGTGGTAACGTAGACATCGGAACATCTAATCTGACAGCTACTGGTACTATTAGCCTGGGTGCTACTACGTTTAACGATAACAATATTACTAATGTTGGATCGATTGCCGTAGACACCATCATAGCAGACAATACAGATGTTACTATTGATGCTGCTGGAGATATTATTTTGGATGCTGATGGCGCGCAGGTCAGGATCAAAGACGGTGGAACAGAGCGGTTTGTATTTAATTTAGGTACAGCTGCTGAATTAGATGTTATTGGAGACTCAGTTACAATTCATTCAAACACAAGCGATGCTGACATAATTTTTAAAGGCAACGATGGCGGATCTACTGTTACAGCACTTACGCTTGATATGTCAGCCGCTGGAGCTGCTACGTTTAATGACAAGGTTGTTGCTACAGAACTAGATATATCTGGAGACGTAGACATTGGTGGTATAATTACTATATCTGATGCCACACCAATAATCAGAACTATATCCAACAGCGAAGATCTTACTCTGCGTGGAGGAAACACAGATGCAGGTGGACAGATAAAACTGTACGGTTCTACAGCGTCTTCAACTGGTAATGATATTCATTATTTTGCTAACGAACACGAGTTTTGGAATACAGGGGCTACATCTAAAATTGCGTTTAATGATAACGAAATTTCCTTTGGTTCGGCTCAGGATGTAAATCTTTATCGCTCTGCGGCGGATACCCTAAAGACGGATGATAGTTTTGAGATTGTTGGCAATATAGACGTAGACGGAACTACTAACTTAGACGTAGTAGATATTGACGGTGCGGTAGACATGGCAACAACACTAGCGGTTGCTGGTAATGTTGATTTTAACGGCGATTTAGATGTCGATGGTACTGTGACAGTGACATCCCTTTCAGGTGTATTAGCAAACGGCGTTACTGCAACTACTCAAAGTGATGGAGACAATTCCACTAAAGTGGCTACCACCGCGTATGTGGATGCAGCTACTGGCGGAGGAGAAGGCGGAGCGTTCACAACGCTTACTGCGTCTGGTGATGTAAACTTCGACTCAGGTACGTTCTTTACCGATGTTTCTGCCAATAGAGTAGGAATTTTAAACACCAGTCCAAGTGTAGCTCTTGATGTTACTGGGGAGTTAAACCTGTCGAGCCATGCGACGCTTGGAGCAAATCTTGTTCTTAAACGCGATTCGGATGCCTGGACGTCTACAACAACTTGGCTCAATATTTCTGACTACGGCATATTAAACTCAGGCGGATCTCATGCTCTTACTCTAAACGGAAACGGATATAGAAGTACTGCTGGTTGGACATCCTTTAATAACGATTCACGAGATGGAGCAACCCAGATTTGGCAATACCCAGAAGGGTATATTACATTCAACGCCAATAATAACTGGGCGACAACAACTGATGGAACTAATAAAACTGTTACGGAGCGTATGCGGATTAATGGCGATACTGGAAACGTCGGAATTAACGACTCTACGCCTACCTACAAGCTCGATGTAAATGGCACTGGTCGTTTTGTTAATGATTTAACTTTAGACGAGGATTTAATCCATAACAGAACAGGAGCGGGGGCGTTTCCTGGTTATAGTGCTGGTACATTTGGTGCAATTCTTGAAGATGGTGGATCGAACGGATCAACCTTATACATGAGTCGTAAAAACTCGTGGGCTTTATATCTTGCCACAGACACTACGCTTAACGCTCAAAGCGATAAACTTGTAGTATTTTCAGACTTAAACGGTCAAAGCGGAGATGCAGATAACATTGTTGGAGATATTACAATCACTTCTAGTGCTACAGCGTTTAACACCTCTTCTGATTATCGTTTAAAAGAAAATGAAGTAGATATTTCGGATGGCATTGATCGCTTAAATCAACTTAAACCGTATCGCTTTAATTTCAAAAAGAATACCGATAGGGTAGTAGATGGTTTCTTTGCTCACGAAGTTTCAGATATTGTTCCAGAAGCAATAACAGGAACTAAGGATGCAATGAAAGATCAGGAGTACGAGGTTTCTCCTGCGGTCTATGAAGACGTCGTGCATCCAGCAGTGGAAGCTACTTACGATGAAGACGGCAATGAGCTTACTCCCGCTCAGGAAGAGTACACAGAAAGCGTTCTAGTTACTGAAGCAGTGAAAGACACTCGCAGTGTTCCTGACTATCAAGGCATTGACCAATCTAAACTAGTACCGCTTCTTACCGCAGCACTGCAAGAAGCCGTAGCCAAGATCGAGGCTTTAGAAGCTAGAGTTCAAACATTAGAAGGATAACATGAGCGATCTAATAACACCAGGAATACCTGATATAGGCCCAATTTCGGCCTCTAACGAAATTGCAAACACATGGGGTACAGGAGACAGCCTGGATCGTCAGGTCAGCACGTTCGCAAGGAACAATCCAGAAGCTGCTGAAGAAGCTGCTAAAGCTGGGATGGATCTCGAAACGTATTATCTATATGAAATCCTTGGGCTGAATCCAGGTTCTTCTCAGCAAAACTTCTTTCAAAAAGTAGGTTCAGAAATTACGAATGTCGCAAAAAATAAAGTTGGGAATGTAGTCGATATTGGCAAAGAAGCATTTAGTGCTGGTAAGAATGTTGCAAAAGGGAAACCTAAAGCCGCACTAAATAACGCAGGGAATCTGGCAGATAAAGTTATAGAACTTCCGAGTTTCGGGACAAGTGAAGATGGCCCTGTCGGTAAACCAGTACACCAAAAGGTAGCAGATGCCTTCAACACTGAGGCACTAACCTCTGGTGCATTAAACTTCGGCAAAAATATTGTAGGTTCAGCTTCATCAATGGGTGGAGGCGTGGTTGGGAAAATAGCAGACGCTGATGAGGCAACAGTAATGGACAGCGGTGCAGCGGTAGGAATTTTAAGAGATGATATAACGGGAGAAGGAACCTTTTTAGGAGGTGCAAATACACTTATGGCAGACGACGAAAGAATTAATTACGACACTAGCACCTCAGGATCTAATCAAGGTTCTTCGGGGATGGATAGTAGGCTTGAAGGGTACTACAACATTCTTAGAGAACAGGGACCAGAGGCAGCAGCGATATACGCAGAAAACCTCGGACTTTTTGTTGAGGGAGTTGGTTCTGCATTATTTGGTGCAGCACGGCAGTACACAGACGAACAGCTAATGTCATACGGGAGATCAGTGGGCATCAACGATGGCTCTGTTCCAACCATTCAAGAAATTACTCAAGCTGGTGTTGTCCTAGATCCTTCTGAAGAAAGAAGGGTTATGGATTCCCTCATGGGTAGTCAGGTTGCTGGTGGAAGGCAGTTTGATCCTGCGGTAGCACAATCCGCTATTGATATGAACCAGATGATGTACAACCGCAGACAACCGTTCATTACAGCTGGTATTAACGCATCAAACATTGCTCCAGGTATTCAATTTGGTGGAGGTATAGCTGCAACAATGGAAGGTGCTTTGCCTTCTTTTTCTGACATTTTTAAGATGGATCAAGCGGATATACAAAACAAATTCAACCAACAGCTTCTAGCGTCTCAAGAAAGTGCATCAGATATAAACAAAATCCTTGGAACGGTTAATGCCGTTTCTGGTGCGTACGAATCAAATCTTTTTGGATTTAAGGATTTAATAGATACTACGAAAGAAAATCTTGGAATAGGACAAAAGAAAGAAAACCAATTTGTTATGCAAGATGATACTCTTGAAGATTTGTACAAAAAATATATAACAGGAGGAGGATAATTATTATGAGATTCGGACAACTACCATCAGTTCGGGAGATGACTCCTGATATTACACCTTTGCTTCAAGCTAGCCAGATGAAAGATCAGGCGTTCCAAAACATTACTGGGACTATATCTCAGTTAGCTGCACAAAAGCAGCAGAAGGAACTAGATAAACAAAAGAAACAGCAAGCTATAGCTGCTGTAACTCCTTTTCTGGAATCCCTTAAGCAGATGAATCCTAAGCTTAAAAATGTTAATTTTAGTGCTGCTGACTTAGTTGGGGCGGTTGGGGCAGACAAAGCTATGTCTCAAGTCCAAGATCTAATGACCGCTCTAAGCAATGAAAGAAATAAGGCGCAGGAGCTTGCTCTTCAAGGACAGGCAAATAAACTTGCTAGGAAAAAATTTAAGAAGGATAAGAAAGACGAAGAAGAAAAAGAACAACTTGATAATTTTAATCGCGTAAAAGGTGCTGAATTTTCAAATCTTAGAGCTAGTGTAGTAAGGGATCTAGGAGGGTCAGTAAAAGATGTTGATACTTTAGAGGGAATAACTCCTAGTGTTGTTTATGATAAAGTATTAGAAGTTTACAATAGTTCTCCTGATAAATATAAAAATCTTAATAAAGAAGATTTTAGCAGCCTTCAATCATCCGTTACTGACAGACTGTCTGAAATTGCAAAAGCTAAAGGAGAGGCTAGACAAAAGCTAGGTGAGGGAGAAATGAACTTTGAAAAGGTCAAAGAGTTATACTTCAGTAAAAAATCCAGTTTCTTAAAAGGTCTTAACGGGACAAAGGAAACTTTGAACTCACAAGATAGGATAAGAAGAACTGCTGGCGAGCTTAGAACATTCCTAGAAGATTATGTTGCTAGTGGACGAAGTCAAACCATAGATCAGCTTTTAGAGTCTAAGTTCAGGGGATCAGAGTTCGCGAACGTTATTGCTAAAGTAAAAGCCCTTGGTGGACAAGTTGGAGCAAGCCAGCTCATTGCTATGAGGCGAAACTCTAAGGACGGATCTTCGGGGTTTGGTCAGCTAACACAGGCAGAGCTTACTTTGCTTGAAAATTTATTTGGTGCAATTATTAACGAAGACGGAGAGATTGCTCCTACTCGTACGCTTTTAGATACGATGATACAAGTCGAACAAGTTATGGAAGGAAGACTTGCCCGAACAGAACAGATAGCTAGGGAGGAGTTTGGTGCATTGGCTAAGTCTTACGAAATTGACAATTTTGAAAGTTTTATGGTTCCTGACGGTGCACCTAGTGCATCATTAAGGCCTACAAGCGGATTAGGGCCTGTATTTAGGCAAGATACAAACAGAACCTCTTATCAGTTCAATACCGTCGAGGGATTAGTCCCTACAAGCGAATAACTTTAATTTTAAAGCTTTTGATATGTCTGAAGTAGTTGATATAGAATATCTGGATGAAATATTTGAGGTTCCTGAAGAAGGTTTAAAATTCTTGCAGTCTCTTCCCGTGGATAAACAACAGGAAGAGCTTCAGAAAATGTATTTGGGCGTAAAGCAGTCCAGAAAAGACAAGGAAATTAAAATAGAAAAGTCTAATGAAGCCAAAAGAATTCTATCTAGATTTGATCCAACAGTAGAAATTGACCAGTACTCTCCTCAACAGACAGAAATTCCAGGACTTGGCAAGGGTCCAAAGGAACCTTTTATAGCTTCTGCATTGATGATTCCAGAAGAAGATCTAGACACTACTTCTGGACTTTCTTATGGTGTTAGGTCAAAGCTTTCTCTTTTAGCTTCACCAGAGGCTAGAAGAGTTTTTCTAGAAAATGCTACAGGCGGAAAGCTTGAAACTTTAGAAATAAACGGCAGACCTGAAGACTATATAAGATACCGAGACGGGAAAGTTGTTCAAGTAGACGAAAAAGGATTCAGACCTAGGGATGCAGGAGACATGATGGGTGAGGTTCTTCCCCTTGGGGCGGAAGTCGGTGCAACCCTTGCCGTAATTAAGGCCGCTGCTCCTACTGGTGGAGCATCTCTTCTTACCCTTGGAACAGTAGGTCCTGCTGCTGGAGCAGCAGCTAGAGAATTTCAGTCAGTAATTGCTCAGGAAGGTATTCCTTTTATGTTCGAAGGTTTAGCCCCAGAAGCTCAGGTTGATTTTACGGATAGCCTTGGCAGGGCTGCAACAGAATTTGCTGTTGGTGCAGTACTAGAAACTGTACTAGTTGGTGTAGGGAAGTTCGCATACAAACCTAAAGCTATAGCAAAAACATTAGAAGCTGAAGTTGCTGACCAATCGGCGAAATCAGCAAAAAGTTTTAACAAAAAATACGAATTTGAAATAGAGTCAGGGGGTCTTTCTAGAGTTACAGAAGCACCAATGGCTAAAGATGATTTTGAGTTCCTTATTGGCAGCAGACCTGGATCAATGGCTATTCCCGTTGAAAGAGTTGGTACAAATATAAAGAATGTTCCAGACGTTATTTACGGAACAGAAAGGTTAGCTAAAAAAGAAGCTGCAGATACTGTTGTAAGAAACGCAGACAGACTCGAAAAGGCAGTAGTTCAAGCTGAAAAATCAGGAATACAACAAGTTGATTTGCTTGTTAGAGAAACAAATTCTGGTCTAGCAAGGCTTAAAGAATTTGCTTTAGGTGGAGGTGCGCCAAGGGCGGCTGCGGAAAGAGCTAGTTTAGTTTCCGCTGAAGTTGTTGAACAAACTGCTAGAAGCATAAAAAAAGAAAGCGATGAACTTTATGGGAAAGTCTTTAAGTCTGCTGCTGAAGAAGAAGTCGGGATTCCAATAAAAGATTTAGTACAAGTAGTTAGAGGTAAAACAATAAAGGCAAAGGGCGAAAAGAAATTAGCTCCCAAAAAGGTAGATACTGTAGTTAATTATCTTTTTGATGAAGTTATTCAAAAATATGAATTTAAAAATATTGCTGAGTTAAAGGATAGTGACTTTTGGAAAAACAATTCATTGGTTTCGTTTGCAGATCTTGATTTATTTTATAAAACAAACAAACAAGCCTTTGATACAAGTTCTACTTCTAAAAATTTATCAGCTAGAGATCTGGATCAAAGACTGAATAAATTAAGAAAGAAAGTAGCATCTAAATCCCAAGGGACAAAAGATGCTTTAGAAGCGGCAGATGGTTTTTATAATGAAACATATGTTCCGTACAAAAACAATGTTTACTCTAAGTTTTTTGGAAGCGAAGCTTTTGGTTTACAAAAGCCTGAAGTAGGAAATGCGGGAATAATTAGCATTTTAAAAGGAGACAATCCTTTAAAGTCCATTCAAAACATTAAATCTGCTAGGGAAAATATAGACAAATTTTCGGGACCTAACTCTGAAGCAAGAAGGATGTTTGACCAATCCTTAAGGTATCAACTTCTTTATAAAACTGGATTTTTGGGAGAAGTTGGCACAGTACCTAATGGAATAACTGGACAGGAAAAGTTTTTGTTTGATGAGGTTTTTGGCCCCAATATGTCTGATACAGTTCAGTCATTAAGCAAAGATGCTAGAATTCTTAACGTAGAAATAGATGCCAAGAAGACTCAGAAAATACTTCAAAAATACGTCAGAGAAGGAAATATAGAAGGTAGCAAATATAAAAATTCTGTTTTTAATTCTTTGAAAAAAATAGAAGACGCTAAGGACTTAGAGGCTCGAAATTTATTTAACACTAAAAGTGCGTTCGAGGTTATTCAGGGAGATCTAGATGGTGCTGGTAGGCTTATAATAAAAAAGAAAACCAATACTGATTCAGTTCACAACTTTATGAAGGAACTGAAACCAATAGAAAAAAAGTACTTTAGAAGGGCCACCCTAGCTGCGTTGATAGACAAATATGGAGCCCCCGATGGTGACGGGTTGTTATTCAACGGCAAAAAGGTTCTTGAAGTGATAGAAAGTAATCCTTCAAAGTACTACGGGGAAAACGGAATCTTTGGGCCTGATGGAAGAAAGAAGCTAAAACCATTTCTTGAGTTAGCCGATACTTATAACTTAGACATTAAAAAGGCTTCAAAAACCACTGTAGGGCAAGTAAGTTACGGAAATAGAATTATATGGAATGCAGCAGATCCAGGATCTCCGACGATTATTACAAACTTATTAAGCAATCTGTCTCCAACTGCGATTAAAAATAGGATAAAATCCAGGATAATGGCTACTGCCTACCTGACCGACAGCTTTGATAAGAAATCAGTTAAAGGATACCTGGCAAGGAGATCCAATTCCAATTTTAATTACGATGAAGAAGTAATAAATCAAGTGGTAAGGGATATGCTAGTTAAGGAAGATGGTATAGAGTTTTTGCTAGGCTACGATGATGAGCTAAGGGCAACAATGGTAGAATTCTTGGGAGGCTCTGGAACACAAAGTGCTCAGGGCCAAAAAACATTTATAAGAGAATCTATTTTAGATCGCCAATAAGCTTACGGTACTTCTCCTTAGTGCTCTCCCTCTTTGAGCGCTTCAGGAGCCTCTTGTACTTCCTTAGAAGCTTATCCTTGTCCGTTAGGTGCTTGGGGTGAATTGGGTTCTCAGAATAATCCTGGCCCCAGTACTCAACCAACTGAATTACTGCATCTTCTTTAGAAACTCCTAGATGCTTAAAGTACCTGTTGAAAGCGTTTATGACCTTCCCCTCAAAAGCGTTGACCTCTCGTTGGAGTACTTGCCTAACGTGCCCCGTCTTATGATCGTGATCTAAAACGGGGTCCGTTATAGGCAACCCAGATATAGGGTCTATGCCCTTCTGTTTTTTAAGGGCTGCTTCTCTGTAAAGCTTAATCTCTTTATGTTTAAGCTTCTTCGCCATAGTTCAGCCCAGAAAAGAACTGGTAGTTATCGTTCAGCTTCTCGAAGGCAGTAATGCCCCATTTCACCTTAGATTTCGGCCACTTCTTTACCTTCATGTCCGCTGACTCGCAGTCGAACACAACGCTGAACACGTCTGGAATGTAATCAAGTTCCCACTGCTTGGAGATAATCTGAGCTTCAATAGCTAATTGGCAACAGTCAGTGTCGTAGCTCTTGTTCTTATCGTTCCTGAACTTGAAGTCGTACAGCTCGTACTTCCCCTTATCGTTCATGCAAATAAGATCAAGCATCCCAGCGACGTTAAGATCATCATCTAGCACTGAAAGCTCCATGTGTACTGGAGCTGAAGAAGCACTAGAGATGTGCTCTATGAACTTAGCTGCGTACTTCTCGTACGGGCCGTAGTAATTAGATCCGTCTTGGTACTGCTTTAGGGCCTCTTCTAGACCCGCGTGAGCCTTTGTACCGAACTCTGATGACGTGACCTCAGTCCCGTCTTCGTCTGTCCTGTAACCCCATAGACGCTCTTTGAGCTTCGCTGGTGGATCGTCTGGGTACTTCTTAGTGAACTCAATAAGCTTGTTCTCTCTCCAGATGTTCATGTCGAACCCCGACAATCCCTTTGGCATGATAGAGAGAATACCAGTGACCGAAGGAGATACACCCCCGTGCTTCTTGGCTTTCGGAATACTGTTTACGGAATCAACTAGAGATACTTTACCATCGCTGTTTTTTTCATAGAAGTGCATATCTATTTAGCTACACGGTTCACAATTTCTTGCTTAATTTCTTCTATATCGGCCCCAGTGAGGTTCTCCCAGGCTCGCTCTACGTTTCTCTTAGCAAGATCGTGACCGAACTTCACAAGAGCGCTAGAGGTCATCCCTTGAAGAATATCAAGAACTGACTGATTATTGAACTGGTCTTGGATCATGTGATCCTTAACTTGTTCGTCGGATATGTTTTCTACTTTTAGATCTTTAGACATAAAGCCAAAGATGCTTTTTCAGTTCTGGAATGCAAGCTTTTTTTACTTCATCTCAGAATCTTCTTTAAGCCTATCCTGAACTAGCTTGGCGTACCCCTGAATGTCCTCGTATGTATCGAGGTGCTTGTAGTCCGCAGTAACCGCTCTAGAGATCTTGCTGAGTATCATGTCGAAAGCCTCGCATACATCAAACGGCAGTTCGGAGTACTTTACTCCATCACGAACAACACGCTTCAGCCGTTGGGCTATCTCGGCGTTGTCAGAGAACCTACCGTACGTTTCACCACGTTTTTTCAATGTTCTATCTATCATATCAATGTTCCCTAATTCTAATTTCTCTAATTCCGAATTGATGAAGTGCTTCTGCACAATCAGGGCAAATGTGTTTGTGCCCATAAATCCAAACTACGCTAGGAATCATTGATAGATCAATTTTTTTTAGCTCATCGATCAATCGGATCTCAGCGTGTTCTGATTCACAAAGATCGGGCTGAACGCCAGTGGGCAGATCTAACCTGGCACAGACTTGTCCAGTGTTCTCGCAATAATTAGCAGCTGTAACAAATCTCTCTCCAACCCAGCAACCAGCAGCAACAGCTTTTTTCTGGCAGGTGCTTTTAGGCTGAACCATTAGTCGTAAATATTCAAACTCAGTCATAGTGCCATCGGATAAACGCTAACCTCATCAAGATCATTTCGACCTCCGTTTTCCACAAACCCACACGCTATTGCTGGCTTAGGGCCGTGCTTTCCGTACGCCATTGCGTAACTTGCGTGGTCAATCCCGCAGCCAGATTGCATACCGAAAACCCTAAAGGAGTCACCAACCGCCCATTGCACGTAGCACTCCGTGTGATAATGCCCCTGCACGTTATTAACCATATCGGCCTTAGCCCTTTGGATGCCTTTCTTGCCCTCTCCGTGGCAGTACTTAACTCCATCTATATGGATACTTTCGTGAAATTTCCAATTAGGTGTACCTAGAACCTCTGGGCACGTGCGAATCCATCGCTTGCTTACCCCTGCACTAAACGCCTTACGGGATACGATCCTATCATGGTTCCCGATTACTACATCAGCCTTTGGGAATGCTCTGTACCAGCGCTTAACCTTCTTGATCGATAGGTCTAGCTCATCGCCAGCAGACATCCCATCTGGGTCCTGCTCGTGAAACGAACTATAATGTGAGTCAATTATGTCTCCAATGAATAGAACTCTGTTGCAGTTCTTTTTCTTGTACAGCTTTTTGCAGAACAAAAAATATTTGTCTAAACAAAAAGGTTCATGGAGGTCTCCTACTATTAGTAATCTATTCATAATAAGTTGGAGGCTAAGAATTCTGTACACAAGGCTCCGAACTCTTCGTCTTTGCAATCTACGTACTCTTGCGTACTGTAAACGGCGTGATAAATTTCGTGAGCTATAAGCGGCTTATCGTTGCTTTCCGTATAAACCAATATCCAAGGCGAAATTGTCCAACAACATCCCCTGCACTCTCCTAGTTCTATATCTTCGGTTATTCCAGACCTCTGAACCCATTTCTTAAAGGATTCAAAAGACCCACCTACCTGAACTAGGTAAGTTGTTGGCAAAAAATCAGATGATATATCAAACCGTTTCATAAAAAAAAGGGGCCTAGGAAAACATGAAAAACCTAGACCCCCTTGCTGTGCATTGTAACCGTCAGAACGCCTCTTCTTCCGAAGAGGAAATTTTATCAGATGTATCAGATGTAGGAGATTCGATGAACTCCTGAAACGAGTCCCACAGATCCCTAGCTAAATCCAGTGACTCGCTTGGGGTTCCTCCTCGTTCAGCAGCGATCTTGAAGATCATTGCCAACGAGATGGCTTGATCCCTAGCGGCTCCCTTAGTCTGAGCTGGCGTAGCTGGTGTAGCACGTGGAGGCTGTTGTACGCCTTCAGGCTTTCCGAAGGAAACCTTCCTCTTACCTGTCTTAGTCCGCCCTTTATCTACTGTTTCCACGATAGATCCAACATTGGCCCACCAAGGGGACTCGCTAGTTCCGTTAGCAAAAACGGTATCAGTCGAGCCTTCCAGCACAACTGCAAACGGGTACATCGTCCCGTACTTTGATTCCCAAGGGTCTGAGAATCGTTCGAATGATTTTATGGTATCCATACGTACTAAAAGGCATCAAAATCAGAGTCTGTCAAGTCCCAATCTGACATTTCTTCATTTTTTTCTATTTTTTCTAGATTTTGAATATCAGTATGGAACATTCGTCGGCTCTTTTGGAACCACAGATCCCTGTAAACGAGTATTCCGCTGTTCCTTTGCTTAGATACGTAGAACTTACCGTCGGGTTCTTCTGTTTGCTCTCCAGCTTCTAGCTTCTTCTCCTTCTCCTTATTTCTCCAGATGAGTGCAATGCTGTGAGATGCAGCTACTATGCCCTGTCCGCCCAGTATATGCTCGTTCTCTGGAACACCAGCCGTAGTCGCCTTCTTTGCGTCACAGTGTGCAATTAATATTACCGTGACGCGGTTATCGAGGGCGAATTTCGCTGCTTGCTTCGCTATACGCTCCTGACCGTTCCAATCGTCTTTCGCTGTTAGGTGCATCAGAGCATCTATCACAAATATATCGCACCCGTACCTTCGATTAGCGTACAGAAAATCATCCTTTAGGCTTTCCCATGAGTTGTCTACACCCTCCTCGGATTCTACGAACCAAAGTTTATCTGCAAGAACCTGCACCTCATCCTCGATCTTGTCAGGATTTGGGCATTTACCGTTCTGCATCCATAGCATCTGCATCAGCATCGACGAACTAGGTATCTCAAACGATGCAACACATCCCCTGCGATCATTTGCTGCCATTTCGTGCAGTACCATCTGGTACATCAACTGAGATTTGCCATGTCCTGCGTAACCACCCAGCGTGACCAGCTCTCCCTCACGAAGTCGGAACGGAAGCTCAGGCCACATAAATGGGTTATGAGCCTTTTCGGACTCGTACCTGTGTACCTCATCAGCAACGTCGGCTCCTAAACTTGCTGCTGTACGTATTGTAGGAGGATCATTTGATTCCGCAGATTGTACTAGATCGGGAGCATCTGTAGGACGTTTCCGCAATAAATCGTTAGCATCGTTCACATCCTCTGGGTACTGCACAGTCTTGCACCTTTGAAGACCAAGGCGTTTAGCTATTTCCTTTGAAGCTCTCTGCCCAGCCTCATCGTTGTCCATAGCAATGTAGATGTTCTCGAAACGAGACAAAGCCTCGTAGTCGTTGTCAATCCAACCTAGGTTAGACACCCCGCTAGGAACAGACAGGCACGGCATCCCTACATCCATCTGATCCCAGGACATTGCGTCTATCTCCCCCTCGGTAATCAGAATACTCCTGTCGTTGTCAGTGACGTTCTGCCACCCCCAGAGCGTGTGCCACGCTTTAGTGCTCCAGATGTCTTTTTTACCGTTGTTCCGTAGGACACCCGTGCTTTTCAACATCACGTAATTGTCATCGGGATCATAGAACCTAGCAGCCCAGAAATCCTCATTCACTGCACTGTACCGCTTATGAGATCGAATTCCGTATTTCTGTAGTACAGCCTCAGATAGTCCACGCTCTTGCGACAGGTACTTCATCGCCTCTGTACCGCGCATAGACCCTAGAGCAGTGCTGCTGTCTTTAGAAACAGACGGACGTTCAGCTACAATAACAGGTTTTATGTCGTGTAGGCCACAAATCCGCCTAGCCTCCGTGAACGCTTCTCTCCAACTTGAATGCTTCCTAGCTATCAGTGCTAGTATAGGAATACACTCGCCTGTAGCTGAGTCCTTAGCTAGATACACGCCTCCTTTGGCTCGGAAAACTCCGCAGGACGAACCTTTGTTCCCGTCGAGGTCTCCCATCTCGTAGTTATTCCCACGCTTTTTGGCATCAGGAAAATACTTGCTCATAACGGTATCAATTTGACCCGATAACGCTACGTTAATTTCTTGTGGTGTACTCATTTTTTTTAACTATAAACTTCGAATCCTGACATCTCGTACAGAGAGTCCTTAATTAAATCATCTGCAACAGCACGGACGATTTTGCAAGCATCGGTTTCCCAAGGGCCACAGATGTCCTCTTCGATGTCCCACGTTATGATTTGCTGTAGCCTAGTACTGCGGAAAAAGTCCGCTGGGCCACTCTGGAACAGTACGTCCTTTCCATCCCAAAAAGAGACAAGGACTGGGTTCTCCCACATCTGTTCACTGCGGGCCTCAAGGTACTCCTCTAGGGATTCCTCAAGGGATTTTTCTGATTCTGATGTGCAATGGTTCATTTTCTGCATTATGATCCTCCTTAAACATTGATTTCTTGCGATTTTCTCGCTTTTTTTCGTCCTCAGCTCGCGCCTTTACCGCATCGAAATAGTACGTGTCAACGAGCTTTTTTTCGCAAAGAGCCTCCCACCCGTCCTCAACGTAGGTGTCGGCGTGGGTGTAATTCGGCCAGATCATGCCCCCACTGCCGTGAAAGCTGTCTAGGACGAGAGAGCGACCGCTACGACCCCGAACTTCCACCTTGTAGTCGGAGTCAGGCAACTCCTTGAGGCGGATCACTTGACCCGCATAAAGGATGTTGGCTGGAGACAACCGAAACGTGATCACGCTACCTACGTCTAGCATGACAGTCCTCCTTCGTTCATCAATTCAGAGTAATCGAATTCTGGCCAAAAGTCTCGAATGGACTTTAAAGTTCCCTCGGTTCCCATCAATTCGTTGTGATAGATCACCAACTTTTCTTGTATAAGGGACTCGCCTCGACAGAACTCTTTCCCTGCTTCAGTAATGTTCCAATATCCAGACTCTTTCTTTTTGATGTTATTGTTTTTGACCTTAGATAACAGTCCTAGGGAAGCTATCTTGGCGAAGTCACCTCCGCTGTGAGACCCTGTGAAATCGCGAGAATGGTACGCCCTAGGCTCTCGGCTGTTTAATTGGTGTAACTTAAACAATGCCTTCACTGTATTCACAGGAATTTTCCTGTGGTACACTTTATTAAACGTCCCGCAACAGGGACAAATTGCACCCTCCTTGCTCTCTGCTGCCTCTCGCAGCCATCTCCTAGCTTGCGAAATACTCCAGTTAATGTAACTGGATATTTCACTGTGGATTGTTGTGATGAATTCTTGAGGCTTCACTTTAGGCTTCATAAATGACCTCCTTCTGGTTAGCGTAATATTCTGCCATGTCTTCCACGGTTGCCCGTTGCTTGGCTTCGATTTCTTCGAACCACATTGCGGCTTCGAAGTCTACCTGTGTGTCGGGCTTAATGGCCCGAAGAGTCTGCTCTAACAGACCCGCTACTGTGGGATTTTCGGCTCCCACTGCCTCTTTTGTGTTCTTGTCCATGACCTGCACCCTGCCAACTTACGCTACGCTGTCAAGAACTTACGCGAACTTTACAGTTATTTAACTGATTAGCGGGAAAACTTAAAGGAAATTCCTACGGATTTACGTCCCCCCACGGAGAACTTAACCTTTACCTTAGATTCACCTTCACTTTCAACTAACTAATTTAACTTAAAAACTAATCATTTTAGGTGCTAAAGCACATAGGGTACTAGTACTATTTAGTTATACTTTAGTTATAGGTTAGTTATATGTAAACCATTTGATTTACTACCCTAACTCATTTGATTTACTTAAGTACATCATTTGATGTTTTTAACAACGCCTCAAAACTGTCCCTGTAATCCCTGTCTACCGTCAGTCTATCAGCGTGGGATGCAAAATAGTGCTCGATGTTAGTGCGATCTCGATCTATTAACGGAGCCGATGTTCTGGCGGACACGTCGTATTCCCGTAGCACACAGCAAACCACCGCTCGAATCGACGGTAATGGTTCGACTCTGCATCGTTTTTTTAGGTCATTAGAAGTGACTGAGAATAGTTCCTCAGCACATTTTAGGACTGCTGCTGTTGTTCGCTGGTTTTGATTCATTGAGTACAAGCTCATGATTATTTTACTTTTTCTCCGATGTGTAATTTTCTGTAGTTATGTGATCCTACTTTTTTTAAGTACTTCTTTTCGACCAAGAACGAGATCCTGTTCTGGACGCTGTTAGGGTGCTGTACACCCAGTAGTTCTGCTATTGCACGATTACTGGCAAAGCAGCCATCATCTCCACTGAACCCCTGCACGTAGCTCAGGATCAGTTTGTCGATGTGTCTTAGTTTCGGATCGCTGAGTATTTGGGATGAGATCCAGATCCCTCTTGATGGTGACATCCCTACCCCTGACCAAGGTTTTGTGCTGCTGTCAAGCAAAATACCTGCGTTTAAACAAAATACCTGCGTCTTGAAAAACACTGATTTCAAGAAGAAGTGCACCAAGTGGCATAACTGGCAACTGGATTTTTACGTTTAGGCTTAGGCTTGCTTGGGCTTAGGCTTATTTTGCTTAGGCTTAGGCTTACTTATATATACGTGTTTAAAATGAACCGAAAATTGAGCTGGTGGTACGTGCCCCTGGTGCATGGCACACCGCCGCGCCCCTGGCACTGTAACCAGGATCTCGATACAGAGTACGTAGTTGGATTCCAAGTACAGTAAAAAATATGTGTAGTACTTTTGTGGTTACATCCAGGATTGGTGTCCGTATCTAGAACTTCAATACGAGCAAGGGTAAATTTTTGATGCAGAACGGAGATATATAGAAAACGTAAAAAATAGGTAAATCGTAGACAAAAGAATTTTACAGTAAAACAAGGTTATAATCGAGCCCCAATCCGCCCCGAATTCGAGATATGGCGAAATCGGGCCCCAGAGCCCCGTATTGGCTCAAAAGGGCATAAACTAGGGTTAGGGTATTTATGGATGAACAAAACGCCTCTGAGGCGTACTGTGAGCCCTTAGAAAGGCAACCATCAGCCCCAGATGTATGCGTAAGGGCCCCAGATGCTCGATATGGCCCTTTCGAGCCCCGTAGAGGGTAGGGCACTGCCCTAGCATGGCCCCGTATGCTGGCCGTATGCCGTGGCCCCGATACTCATAAGGCCCCCCCCCAGATACGAAAAGGGCCCCAGAAACGGGGCCCCGATAGAATTTGAATATATATATGCTCTATTCCTTGAACTTGAATCGCTCAACTAGGAAATGAGTATATTGCGGATTTCTTTTCAGTAATATATTTATTGCAGTTTCCTCCGTAAAAGAAAAAGAAGAATCTCTGTCCGATATAGCACTGTATCCCCAACGCTTAGTCAAGGGGTCATATGATCTTTTTAGCTTAATGAATAACGTCATATTAAAACTCCTTTCTATATTCTAGATTATCGGATTCCTGAAGCTGATAAAAATATATCCAAGTTTCTATAGGATCAAGATCACCATCTAGATTTATATAAACCTTTTCCCTTTTATATGTACTAGGATGACCTTCTAAAGAATCTAATTCAAATTCAACATCTTTATGAGTCACCTTATATACCTCAACCCTTATATGATCTTTAGATATATCTTTATGCAAAAAAGGAATTCCAGAACATTGCATACCATATAAATTGGCAGTCTCTCCTTTTCCTATATATTCAGAATCCTGCAATAGGTAATGGTTTGATTTATTACTTTTCAACGTACCGTATACCGCTATGTACTTACAGTCTCCCCAGTCATATATACTGTTAGAAGCATCGTAATCATATCCAGAGTCATAAGATGTGTCGGAGTACTCAGATTCTAAGTCATAAGCAGAATTGTAGTACTCCTTATATTTATATGAATGAGTGAACTTATTAAACTCAGATTTATAATTATACGAATCCCAATTTATTATATTGTTTTGTTTGGCCCCAAAACAATTCGATTTACTGTATAGTACCTTCCCTTTTTTATGCCAATCGCCATGCCTTATAATATTTCCAGTATCTAGATTTATTATAAGGGCCCTTGTATCTGAAAGAGATAATACTTTTAACCAATACTTAGAAGGTATCTCGGAGAGTATATTAGATAATTCCTTTGTATCTGATATATCCTTATCTCCTAATCCTGAATATGTGCCGTTAGTCATTATACAGTACCTTGTATTATTATTTATGAACTCGAAAGGATGCATATTACTTTCGTTTATTTCTCCGACTGTAGCATACCTATAATGGGAAGCAAATGGCCTTTCGGTCTCCATTAGGTTTCTGGCCTTTTCGTAGTCATCCGTTTTCAATACATCTAAAGTATCTAGATACACTATACCAAATCCATCTGGATTTTTCTTTTCGGCGTTATGTATAATATTTTCGGGAATGGATTTACCTTTTTGATTTAATATAATTAAGCACATGATTTTTTTATATGTTTATTGTTTATTGTTTATGTTTATTCTATATGAATTTTCTAATGCCTTCTTCTCCTTCTTCGAATCCATCTGCATTTATCCAAGTGTTGAAAGATATAGCCATTGAATTGATTCTATATAACTTTTCCTCACTGTATATGCTTTTCAATAAGGGCTGATTACTATTCAAGTACTCTTCGAAGGAAAGGCCCTTCTCTATGCCTTCTATAAGTCTCTGTATTAGCTTATATCTAAATAATATTTGATTCGAATGTTCTACCCTAGAAATCAATCTGAATTCTACCAGCGTTCTATCTATTCCAACGTAGTCATTTTTTTCACGTATAGCTGAGTACTTTACGCGCTTATCGTATTCATGCATTTTTTTATTACTAGATGAATAGCTTTTTTGGAGTCTATATCTGTACATAGAAAAAAGTAATCCAGCGTATTTTCTAACATTACATAGATTTACTATATCACTAGGCCCCGAAACATTTATATGTCCTCCACAGTCGTAGTCTACATCTTTTTCATCCAATATATCTTTTGCTTCTTTTGTATGATCTAGCAACGTGTCATATCCATGCTGTAAACAGTATATATTAGAGACCCCTTCTACTCCACAACTTGCATCCGTCTCAAATCCTGCAAAAAACTTATAGTCTCCTATATGCTCGCCTACTTCTCTCTTGCCGTCTATATAGTTCTTTTCTATCTCGAATCCTATAGAGTATTTATGGGCATTGGGGCTTGGATTATATACAGTTTTTGCATCTGGTGACCGATGGTATTCGCATATGTATTCGGGGCCAGATGGCCTTTCAGCGTAGTACGTGCAATCTGATTCAGAAAAATATACATTATCCGTATGCTCGTAGTCCTCTACGTCTTCGCAATATATATAATTTTCCGTATTGTTGTATATAAAGTCCAATAATCTATCGGACCAAGTGCAATCTCTTCTAAGCATATGTTCTTGGTATTCAGATACCCAGCAAACCAAATGCGAATCTGTTCTATAGTATTCTGATTCGGACTCTATGAAAGAGCAGTCATCTATACTGTTTATTCCTCCGTCTACCGTATGCACTAAATCATTTTCCTGCATTACCTCTTCTAGTTTTTCGGGATCATTATAAACGGATTCATGTATATAAATGCATCCTGCATTCTTATATGATTTCCCCATTTGGTCAGTAGACATATGTACTAATATATCCTCAACTCTATCTTTCAGTACCACCTTGTACGTGGTACTAAACTCAACGTACCTCCTCGAATTCCCTAGAAAATCAGCTGGGGCCATACAGTCTCCCGTCTCTTCCCATTTAGATTCCTCTTCATTATACATTTTTATATTATGCATATATAAATATCTGCAAATATCCTTTCCTGATAATGTATAGTTTCTCTTAAAGTACCTGCCCACATATAGACCTAACAAAGGCCCTTCGTTTATCAGTTCGATAGTGTTTCTCTTTATAGCATCGTTGAATTCGCGGATGCTAAGAGACTGCCAACCGTCATCATTCAAGTAACCAGTACTTGAGCTTTTGAACTGGATTTGTTTTCTGTCGATATATGTTTTTATGTTTTTCATAGTGTTTTTTATATATTGTTTTAATCCCCTCAGAACCGTTCTGAAAGGATTTATACTATATCATGCCCGTCAAGCGTTGGTATTCAAGGACTTACGTATGAATTGTATAGGTAATTGGATTTATTATATACAAGCAGAGAAAAAGTATATACGATATTATATATCGTTCGCCAGGAATTCCTGTATTTGCAATCGTGTTACAGCCGAGTTTCTCACGTATCCAGAATCCAATCACTAAGCTTGTATTCACTTACCAATTACAGTATCCAGTTCCCAACTACAGTTATTTGTATCCAGATTCCAACTATTTAGGCTTGTATTTACTATACGAATACGCCAGGGGGGAGGGGGTCTTGGGCTTTTTTTTAACTTGAATTGCAATTTATGTACTGCCTTCTAAAAAAATACTTGACTCGTAGGCTTATCTATGTTTTATGCGTACTATTATGAGTTCCCCTGACCCTAATTTTGTAAAACAAGAGCTGTTTGAGGACATCAATGCTGCTGTTATGGAGTACGCTAAAGAGTACGAGGTTAAGAAACTAAAATGCTTAGAGCGTTACGACCCTGAGAAGGTAGCTACAATACTATTCCTTTCTGCACAGGGCAAAAGCATTAACAACATGGTATCCAAGTACGGTTTTAAACACGAAACGGTACAGCGTGTACTGGTCTCGTACTCTGACCACATGGGCAAATGGCGTGATCTGGGGGGTCAACTTGCGGCTTACTCTTACTTAAACATAACCTCACTAGAGGAGGAGATTATAAACGATGTGCGTTCTCGTATGCAATCAGGTGAGCTTAAGCCTACTTTTAAGGACATTAAAGATATTAGTATAGCGAAGTCTAACTCGTCTAGGGAGGCGATGCTAGCGAGAGGGGAAGCTACCAGCATATCCAGGGAGGAAAAGGTTTACACTGATGAGGACTACAAGAGTTTAATGGAAAAGGCTAAAAGCAAGATAAAACAAGCGGAGGTAATAGATGTTGATAACGTATAATTTAGAAGAGAACTACGAGGACAATCCAGAGTACAACCGCAGGATAATCAAAGAACTGTTCAAGATCATAAAACAAATGGACCCCGATAGTTCTGAGGAAGAGATAGCTATGCTTGTTACTGCCAATATAGTAATACAAGATCTAAAGGAAGACGAAGATAATTTTAACGTAGAGAGGAACTAGTACTGTGAGCGGCAAAGGAGACAGAAACAGGGTATCTAATTGGGATGCGTTCTACAAGGGGTACAACAACGTATTTAAGCCAAAGGAGCCTTTTTACAGCGACATCAAGGTGTACGAAAGTAGATTTAAAGGGGGAAACATAGATTCGACGAAAGCAGAAATGCCTTCGGACGTGGGTGCAAATCCCACTTCCTCCAATGGTACTGTAGCTCAGTTGGAAGAGCATCTGATTTGTAATCAGACGGTCGCAGGTTCGATTCCTGTCAGTACCTCCACAATTGACAGTGCTGCATTTAATGCTCCTCCGATCCGTCACGGTATACGTAAAGTTATAGAGTAATTTGTAGTAATGAACATCAAAAAAGGAAATAAGGTTGTACTAAAAACAACAGGAGTAGGTTCTAGTGGAAAGCCAGAGAAGGCTAGGGTGAACTACCCTTATCAGCCAGAGGAGATCAAAAAGATGCAAACTGAACCTATGGTAGTGGTTAGTGTCTCGGAGGACCCTGACAGCGCGTACGTAGACGTTAAAAGCTATCTAGGTAGGCCGATGATCCAAAAGCACGGTTATATGTGGTTTTTAGCGTCAGACTTAGATGTTGTATAATTAACTTAAAATGAATTTTACGGAGCATCCTTTTTTAGAGTCCCCTACAGCTAAAGACATTGTTTGGCTGTACAACAACGATCTCTCGTTACTTAAGGAGCTGCATACTGCCCATGAGAGTCGAATCAAAGCCTCTGAAGATGACCCTGTAAGGCATGGGTTCGATCTCCCTGGATGGGAGCGTATTGAGCAAGGGCTACAAAAACACAACGAGTGCTTAGCTTTAGGTGGTAATAGGTCGGGGAAGACCACTGGATTTGCAAAGATTGTTATGAAGGCTGTGACTGAAAGCAACGATGGTCACGTAGTATGCTTCTCACAGAACGAGGATACCTCCATTAAGGTGCAGCAGTCCGCTATTTGGGAGATGATGCCCAAGGAGTTTAAGAAGAAGACAAAAAGCATCGAGGGGTACATCAACTACAGTATGCAGAACGGGTTCACGGCTAAGAGCTTTATTTTCCCTGATACCCGTACTAGAGTAGATTTCAAGACGTACACGCAGTACAGCAACAACCAGACGATCTTAGAGGGCTTTGAGTACGGTTTTCCTAAAGCTACAGGGCTAAACATAGGTGCGTGGTTAGATGAGTACCTCGGCGATTCTGCGCTAGTGAACACTCTTAGGTTCCGTTTAGCGACCAGAGATGCTGTTATGGGGATAGGCTTCACTCCTATTGATGGTTATACTCCGTTTATATCCGATTATCTGAAGAGCGCACAAACTCTAGAGACCAAGAAGGCTAAGTTGTTAAAGAACAAAGAAGTCCCTGTGCGTCAGTACAGCCCGTCAAGGGATGCGTCCGTGGTGTACTTGCATTCTGATGAGAACCCATTTGGCGGGTACGAGCGTATTGCAAAAGACCTTCGTGGAAGACCAGAAGAGGAGATATTAGTTCGCGCTTACGGAGTACCCGTAAAAAGCATGACTTCTTTACTCCCGCTTTTTAACACTGAAGTTAACGTGCTAAAGGACAACGAGCCTAATAAGTACGGAATGCAGTTCCCTGACGTATCTGATAAGTCCAGGTACACAGCGTACCAGGTAGTGGACCCCGCTGGGGCAAAAAACTACGTATCTATATGGGCCGCTGTAGACGATAACGATAACGTGTACATCTGCCGCGAGTGGCCTGATTGGGACACTTATGGGGACTGGGCGGAGTTCGGTGACCCTAAATGGAAACTTGGCCCCGCCTCAAAGAAGGTCGGATTAGGCGTAAAGGGGTACGTAGATTTATTCAAAGAAATTGAACATGATCTAGGAGTTCAGGTATTTGAGCGAATTGGGGACTCTAGATTCTTTGCTAAAGAGAACGAGAACAACGAAGATTTGTTTATGGCATTCGAGGAGCACGACATGATGTTCGTACCTTCTGATGGCCGTATGGAGGAAGTTGGGCTATCTGCATTAGATGAGTGGTTTAATTACAACCCGAATGAGCCTATTGATTCTGCTAATAAGCCTAGATGCTATATTCACGAGAGCTGTCGAAACTTAATTGATAGCCTCATTAACTACAACTCGAAAGGGAAGATGGACGAACCCTTAAAGGACTTCTTTGACGTTATTCGTTATTTGCGAATGGCGAACTATGGAGAAGGCCCAGTCCACGTAACAGCTCGCGATTTAGCAGTAACTCGCAGGTCTATAGGAGGATATTAAATGAAGATAAGATTAAGTGAAATAGCTCAGAAAGAGCATTATGTTTGGGATGAGTTATTGGTACTAGCGAAGGAAAAGCTGTCCAATGGTATGATGACTGGTGTGGGCAAGAACACCTGGATCTCCGATGAGGGGCAGGAAATACTAACTGAAGCTATAGAAGCTCCAGAGGCTACTGCGAAGCATATAAGTGCTAAGGTAATAAAGGTAGCACCTAACAAGAAGTACGTTTATGCGTACGTCCGTGAAAGTGGAATTAAGATCCCTGTGCTTGTTCCTAAAAAAATTTCGGAACGGTTAGTTGGGAAATTAATTACAGTTGAAATTATTGAAGACGTTAATGGAGTTTCTTACAGATACAGAAGAGGAACAGCTTAATAGCTTAGTTCAGGATAGGAAATTCCTGTCCCAAGAGATAGATCGCTTGTTGGGTTGGGAGCTTCTTAGGCTAATATCTCTACATAATTCAGAGAGGTTGATGCAAAATAGCGAATTCTGTGATAAGATTGGAGTAAACTACTGGTACTCATACAGGGTTCTGTACAAGGTGCAAGATAAGGTTCAACAATTTTTGGAAAACTTAGAGCGGTAATGCAGAACAACGATTACTCAAAAGCAATAACGTACGTTGGCAAAAAGCCAGATATAGACGTTCTTATAAAGGCGTACCAGACGACAACCAACGAGCTGCAAGCGTACTACGACCTTTGTCGTACCTCGTACGATGACAGGCGTAACTGGTGGCCTGGTAAAAGCCGTGATCTTCGCAAACACGGAGCAGATGCCTTCCCGTGGGAAGGAGCCTCTGATTTAGAGAGCCATGTTATTGATGAGCGTGTAACTCGCTTAGTTTCGTTGTTCATGTCCGCCCTAAACAGGGCTAATATACAGGCTTTCCCTGTAGAAGCTACAGACATCCCTAGAGCTAAGGTAGTTTCGAACTTCCTGAAGTGGATGACAACCTCTGGGTACATCCCTAGGTTCAAGCAAGAAATGGAACTAGCTGCGAACTATATGCTTGAGCGTGGCATGATGGTTACGTACTGCGGTTGGATAATGGAGGATCGCACGTTCAAGCAGAAGATAGACCTCAGAAGGATTGCTGCTGCTAGTCCTGAGCTAGCTGAAATGATAGCTAGTGGCCAGAACGACGAAATGGTAATCCAGCAGATGCAATCCGCTGTTCAAGTATCTGAATCTAACGCAAGAAAAGCATTAGATGAGCTGCGCGAAACAGGTGTAGCAGAAGTGCCTACTGTACGCAGACAGGTGAATGCTCCAGAGGTAAAGACCGTAGCCCCTGATGGGGATTTTATTTTTCCCGCTTATGTAACAGACCCACAACGAGCGCCGTACTGTTTTTGGCGCACGTACTACACTGCACAAGAGTTGCAGAATAAAGTAAGTACAGATGGATGGGATGCAAATTTCGTGGAGCACGTGATCGAAAACTTCTCTGGTGTAAACATAAATTCCTTGGAGAGGGAACAGGAGGGAAGGCGAAGCATTTCATCAACTGATGATGCTTATGAGGCTGAGGAACTGATTGAGATCATACATGGTTACCAGAGACTGATAGACGAGGGCGATAAGTCCGAGGGTATCTACGAGACCGTGTTCCACGAATCTTTTTCAGGAGATGCTGGCGTAGGCATACAAGCGTACGCCAAGTTCGAGCTTATGAACGGGTACGAGGACTACCCTGTAGTAGTTACTCGGTTCAGCGAGGACACAAAGCGTCTATATGATGCAATGACGGTTCCATCGCTTCTGAGAGGCATCCAGAACCAAGTTAAAGTAGAGCGTGACTCTCGGATAGACAGCAATTCGCTATCTACCCTACCAGCCGTAACTCATCCAAAGGGAAGAAAGCCAGAAGAGATCGGTCCAGGTCGCTTTATCCCAGAGGTTCGTCCTGGAGAAATTAGCTTCATGCAGGGGCCAGGATTTAATCCAGGATCTGTAGAGATGGAGAACAATCTTCAGGCTCAAGCTGACAGAATAGTTGGCCTAGATGAAGAATCTCCGCTTAGTGGAGTACGAAGGCAGTTCTTGGTTGACAAGTACCTTCAGCACATCGCTAAAGTAGTTACTACTTGTTACAAAAACTTTCAAAGGTTCGGGCCTAACGAAATATTTTTTAACGTAACTGGAGTTCCTGATCCCCAGATGTTTGACAAGGGTGATCCGAACGAAAATTACGACGTTACTATCAGTTTTGATGTTCTGAACGCTAGTTCAGAGAAACAAGAGGCTAAATTAAATCAGTTGGTTTCGTTGGTTCAAATGGACAGAAACGGACTGATTGACGTAGATAAACTACTAACAGCAATAGCTGGAAGTATTGATCCAGTTCTGGCTAGCGGTATTCTGCGTCCTGCTCAAGAGGCCCAGGACAAGATGTTAAAAGAAATCACAGATGACTTATCTAAAATTTATGCGGGGATCGAAGTTCCAGCGCGTCCTAACGGTGCTCAAGCTGCTTTGCAAATTATTCAAAGCTATGTGCAACAGCCAGATGTTGGGAAACGCCTTCAAGAAGATGAAGCGTTTGCCCAGCGTTTACAAAAGTACAATGCACAGTATCAGTTCGTTATACAGCAAGCTCAGAACGCGCAAATAGGCCGCGTAGGTACTGCACCAGCTCAAATGGGCGACGTACAGACTCAAGGTATGCAGCAGTAATGCCTGATAATCAAAGTACATCAGAGTTCGCTGACAAACGAGCCTTAAATGCCCGATTAGATTCTATCTTGAAATCTATGGATGGGAAGCAAGTTTTTCCGACAAAGCATCCTATGGCTGGAGAATCAAACGTAGTTACAACTACTGTTTCTTTTGATGGAAAACATTTTATTCTTCCATCTATGGTTGGGGGCAAAAACTTAATGGAAGGCAACGAATTTATTAACGTAGCCAGAAAAAAGGGTTTAAATAATTATCCTGCATTTGATGATCCTAAAATTGCTAGTGCTGTTAGTAAGCTTATGCACGGCGGCGTTCTTGAGGATGGAACATTCTCCTACGAGCTTGCAAAACAAAATTTTTAATATGGCAGACAATCTAAGTAGAAGCGATCTTGCTCGTCAAAGAACAAAGGCTAAGTATAATCAAGAAATATACGATCAACTTGCTTTGCACGAGGGGGAGGAACCCAGCGTGTACACAGACACTAAGGGCAAGCGCACTATAGGTATAGGGTTTAATTTAGACGAACCTTCTAACCGAAAGAAAGCAGAAGCATTAGGACTCAATGTGCAGGATATGCTTTCTGGAAAGAAAACTCTTTCTGATAAAGAAATAAAGCTGCTGTACAACGAGTCCATTAAGCAAGCAACAAAAGATGCTAATGCTTATTTGCCTAAAGCTGGTAGACACCCTCCAGTAGTCCAGAAGGTTTTATTAGATATGTCGTTTAATTTAGGATTAACGAAATTAAATGGCTTTGTAGAAATGAGAAAAGCCTTGCTAAGGGGTGACTACAATAAAGCTGCTGACGAAATGATAGATAGCGAATGGTATCGTCAGGTGGGGAATAGGTCTAAAACATTAGTAGATATGATGCGATCTGCAGCTCAATAAATAACTTTGGACAAGAACGTAAAATTTTTATCGAAGTACGAGCACTTTGCTCGTTTTATAAAAGATATAAAGGATCGAAGAGAGTCTAGTATATCTAGGCTAAGATCCGCTTCACAAGAAGAAGTAATGCAGATTTCTGGAGAGATTTCTGCTTACGATGATATACTTCAGGACTCAGATTCAGATAATTTGTTAAAAAAATGGTCTGATCATGTCTAAGATGTAAGTTTCCGTGATATAATCACGCCCTCGCCATCGCTAGGCGTAATAGCGGAAACAGCATATACACATGAGTGAAGTTATCGAGGCGGTCGCTGATGCCTCTCAAGATACAGCGGAAAATACTAATATATCCGCGTCTGAGTTCGAGCTTAGACGTGCCAGACAGATGGAGGAGTTAATTCCTTCTGAGTCTGAACCAGAGGCCGAAGATGCGTCTATTTCAGAAGATATTGAGATTGAATCTCAGTCTAATGAAGAAGAGGTTTCCGAGGGTAATGAAGATGTTCTTTCAAATATCGACTTAGAAAATCTTTCTGAGGAGCAGATTAAACACCTTTCTGAGGCTCTTTCTAGCCGAGCTGTTGACCGTTTTGGTAAACTAACAGCTAGAGCTAAAGCTGCCGAGGAGAAGGCTCAAACACTTGAGGAAAGTTTAAAAGCTCAACAGGACGAAATTCTATCTTCTAAATCTGATATTGTTGATAACCCGTACTCTGATCTGAATACCATGAAGGATATTCAGGACAAGGCGAAGGAAATCAACGATGTTATTGATTGGGCAGAAGAAATCTTGTTTGATTCTGATGATTACGGTGCACACGACACAGTAACAGAATCAGACGGAAAAACCATGACTAAAGCTGAGGTGCGTGAAGCCCTTAAGCAAGCAAGGAAATCCAGAGACAAGTTTCTTCCTGATCAATTTCAGAAAGTGAAGAAAACGGAAAACGCTGTAGCGTTACGCCAAGAGTACGGTCAAAAAGCTTTAAAGGAATTTAAGTGGTTAGGCGACAAAGATAGTGAACAGACTAAACAGTTTGTGCAACTAGCTAGTCAGCCTGCTCTACAAAAAGCCTACGAACAAAGCCCTGACCTTAGTTGGCAACTCCCGTATCTATTAGCTCATTCAGTTGATAATATGTTCGGGGGAGACGCTAAAAAATCACCTAAAGGTGCTGGCCAAGCGTTTAAGCCGTCTCCACCTAAAAGCCCTTCGTTGGGCGGTGCTAAGTCCGATAAATCTGAAAGCAATTCTTCAAAAGCCCTAAAGGATCTTTCGTCTAGGTTCAGAGAGTCTGGAAACAAAGATGACTTCCAGAAACTGAGAGAAGCGCGATGGTCGCGTAATCTCAACTAACCTGAATACATAAAATGTCACTATCAAATACATACGACACAACTAGTCCAGGTTCGGCTGCTTCCAATAGAGAAGATCTTAGCGATGTGCTAACTATCTTGGCTCCTGAAGAAACGCCCGTCCTGTCCTCGTTATCAAAAACTCGTGCATCTGGCACGATCCACGAATGGACTGTAGACTCTCTCGCTTCTCCCAGAACTACTGGGATTGCTGAAGGAGCTGACGTAACCACTTTCACTGACCAGTTCAGTGGCCGCGCACGTCTTGCAAATAACACCCAAAAGTTCCGTCGGGACTACATGGTTAGCGACCTCCAAGAGGCTGTTGATTCTGTTGGCCCTGCTAAGGTTGCTCAAGCTGAAGCTAAGGCAGTTCGCGAACTAAAGCGTGATATTGAAGCTACCTTGCTTTCGAACAACGATCTAGACACTGAAGACGGAGCTGGTTCTGTTTACAAGCTACGTGGCCTCGGCGACTGGATTGATTCCTCTGGACCTGCTGCGGTTCCCGCAGATTACCGTACTCCTGCTGGTAGCATTCATTCTACTGGTGCGTTCACGGAAACTGCGATGAACAACATCATCACTTCTATCTATCGCGTTAGTGGAAACACGAACTCGTTGACGTTGATTGCAGATACTGCTCTTCGTCGGATCATCAGCGACTTTGCTCGCACTGGTGTAGATGGAAACGCCGCTAACGAAGGTGTTCGTAGCGTTAACTACAACGGCGAATCCGCTAAGATTAAGTTGAGCGTTGAGCTTTACCAGTCCGATCACGGTATCGTTTCTGTTGTGAACATGAACCCTGATTGCGCTCCTGATACTGCTGCGCAGGATACTGGCTATTTTGTCAATCCTGAGTACGCTGGTATTGCAGAGCTAATCCCAATGGGCAGTTCTCGTCTACCTAATCAAGGTGGCGGAGAGCGTGGATACGTTGATTGTGCGCTTACGCTCGCAGTTTACCATCCTGGTGCTCATGGTAAGATCACCGCAATCGCATAAGGAGGTACGTTATTATGGCTATCGAATTAAAGAAAGTACAAAACATTGAAACCCTCGCGTTGGGATTCAATTATGAAGCTTCTATTGACTTGTCTACTCTTGGCACAACCGCTGGTTCAGCGACTGCTGTAGATATTCAAGTTGGTGAAGCTGCTATGGCTGGTGGCGTTTACGCTGCTGCTATTATCGTTGACGAGCTTGTCGTCGGAACCAGCATCACGGATGCCACTATCGCTATCGGCGATGACGGTGACGCTGATGGTTTCGTTGACGAAGTTGACGTTTTCAGTGACAGCGGAAACTTGGGCAAGATTTTCACCAATACTGGTGCATTGCTTGACGATGGGTTGCACTTGGTTAGCGCCGTTGACCTCACCTACAATTTCACAGGTGAAGGACCAGACGTAGCTACTGAAGGGAAGATTCGTCTTCTTATGAAGTACTACCCTACCGCAGGACAACTATTCGCATCATAATTAATTAATTAATTATTTATTAAGGGAGGTTGGGCCAATCCTGGCCTCCCTTTTTCTTTATGGAAATCATTACATCTCTTCCAAGGTACAGCGACGGAGAAATAAATCGAGCGTTCATGCGTGAGATTAGGACTGGACTGAAGTTCGAAAAAGAAACCGAAAAAGCTCGAACAGACATAGCCAGAAAAGAGTCCGCAGAACTTAAAGGCAAGGAACATCCTGTTCTAGGAAAGCCAGTGGCAGTAATGCCAGCAAGAGAGTTCTTTAGACTGACAAAGAAGTACGGGAACGACACCGTGCATTCTAAAGAATTTATACAAGATTACAACAAGAGGTTCAAGGATCTCTCACCCAATAACGCGTAATGCAGGACAAAGCTAATAAAGACTTGTATGATCTAATATCCGCTCTGTCGGGTACATCAGATTTTACCACTGCTGAAAATGCTCATCTATTAGCTTTAGCAAACAGACGGATGTACGAAGCGTACAACCGTACTCCGTACTGGGCCAGGTATTTAATATCTGCTGAACCACGTACCATCGAGAACCAAATATGTCCATTCACCCAAGACGGGTATTACGTGTTTGGTGCAGGAACTGATGGCGTTAATGGACTGTACAAGCTCAACGGAACAGAGAACGGTCAATCGGCGTACACGTACTACGACACCACTGACATATCCGCTACAGCTATAGAGAACGGAACCGTGTACCAAATAGAGTACGCTGGGTCTTCGGACTTTACTTCAATTGGTGCAGGAAGCAATGACGCTGGAACTATTTTTACGGCATCAGCATCCACTACAGGAACAGGTAAGGTCAAAACTGCCGAATTCAGCCTAATTAGGAATAGCGGAAATAGTGCTTGGATAATCATAGAAGGTTTTCCGAATGCTACCGAAACTGCGTACTACTCACTAAGCTCAACGAGCATAACGGAAACAGGCTGGAGCATTGGAACCTCTGCGTCAGCTAAGGCAAACACCCCACGAGTTAGAGATCTAAGCGAAATTGGGGAGTTCGTTCGTATTCATCGAAACCAGGCGTTTCTCAATATGTCTTCTATAGAGTACGAGTTCGGAGTTCAGTCCGATGGTGCTCACATTCTGAACGTAGTAAGCTCAGAAGAAAGCCAAGTTTGGGTAACGTACAAGAAACCAGTTACCTTGCTAACGAGCTTAGACATTGATGGATCTGCATCTTTGACTCAAGTACCACAAGAATTTTTTTACTACATGGCACACGCTACGTACGCTGATTTTCTACGAATGGATGGACAACACAATAAAGCTTCCTTTGAGGAACAGATTGCGGAGAACTATTTAGGAGAAGAAATGGACAACCCACAGCAAGTAGCAAACAATAATACTATAGGCAAGCGTTTTAGAACGCACGTATCTCAACAATCTAGATAATGAACTCAAGAACATCCAACTTATACATCGGGAACGTAAACCCGAACGGCACTCCAGAAAACCTATCAGCAGCAACTACTGGTGCTGGAGCAGCATTTGCTGCTTTCCACATTGACACTGATTATGTAGTCATTGATGTCCAAGACAACAATGTACTTATTACATTTGATGGATCTGCCCCAACTGCATCCAATGGTCATCTTCTTGTAAAAGAACAAGGACTTATTGTACTAAGCAAGAACGCCGCTAAGGGAGCTAAGTTCCTTGGTTCTGGTGGAGTTTCTATCATTCAAAGCACCGAGTTCGTAGACTAGTCCCGATGAGAAACGTAGGACTTAAAAACATTTTTGAGTTCTTACGGGCGGGTCGCGTAGGAGCTAGAATTGGTGGGGTAGTAGCAACCGTTTACGAGAGTTTTCTTGTAGACGATGGTGCTGGTGGTACTCAGTCATTCGTAGATTCGGCAGGAGAAACATTTAACGTAAGACAGTAATGGCGTACAACAGTTCACATACAGGCACACAGATAGATGATGCTATAGATAAGACTCAGTTGATGCCTGAGCTAAAGGGAGAAAAATCAACTTATGCTAATCTTCCAGGAAGCCCTACGGCTGGAGACACATATTTAGTTATTGCTGCAACTACAGGGTACTCTGCTGGGTTTTACCGTTACAGCGGATCGGCGTGGGTCTTTATGGGTAGTGCCGTTATTACCGTGAACACACAAACTGGTGCTGTTGTTTTAGATGCTGATGACATTGATGACAGCTCAACAACGCACAAGTTTACTTCGTCGGGCGACATAACTAAGTTGTCTAACATTGAAGATAGCGCCGATGTAACCGACACAACAAACGTCACTGCCGCTGGTGCTTTAATGGATTCGGAGGTAACAAACCTTGCAGAAGTAAAGGCGTTCGCCTCTTCGGATTATGCAACTGCCGCACAGGGGGCAAAAGCTGACTCTGCTTTGCAGTCAGAATCTGACACACTAGATTCGGTTACGGGTCGGGGAGCAACAACTACGAATGGCGTTACGGTCGGGTCTATAGACATCTCAGGAGATTTAGATGTCGATGGAACGGCTAACCTAGATGTTGTAGATATAGACGGAGCTGTAGATATGGCGTCTACTTTGACCGTTGCTGGAGACACAGTTTTAAATTCAGATTTAGAAGTTAATGTTTCTGGTGCATCGAACGCCAGTAAGGCGATTGTAATAAATAGCAGTGGAACTAATTTTGAGTCCGATGGTGGCATGATAAGGATTCTTCACCCAAGCACTGGAAGTGGTGCTTTGACGGGTGGATTCTTTATGAAGTTTAATGCTAATAGTGCTGACAAATTCACAGTTAAGGGTAATGGTGACACAGCTATTGCTGGCGATGTTTCCGTTACTGGCGAGGTATCGGCAACATCTTTAGACATCAACGGCGAAATTATTGAAAAAGCCGTAAACACAACAGGGGTTACTGGGTCAACCGCACTTGATCCAGCAAACGGAACGATCCAACGACTGACATTTTCGGGTGACGTGACATTCACAGATTCGCTTGCGGATGGCGAGTCAATCACGTTGAGCATTGATGACGGATCTGGATCGACCGCAACTTGGCCGACAATGGAATGGGTTGGAGGATCTGCTCCAACATTAGATACAACAAACGAACACATTATAGTTGTTTGGAAGGTGAACAGCACATTGTACGGAATGGCATCGGGGGTAGCATCATGAACATACTAAAACTTACAGACGGTAATCCTATAAAGTATTCAGAGGCTCGCCTAAAGCGTGACAACCCAAATGTATCTTTTCCTAATCCCTTGAACGATGCTGTGCTATCTAGCTACGATTGCTACACGTACACCATTGACCCCAGGCCAGAGTATAACGAGGTTCTGCAATACGTTCGACTAAAGTTTGAACAGCGTGATGCTGGTTGGGTACAGGCTTGGGACGTACTAAACTTTGAGGAAGAAGAAGCTAAAAGTAGGCTTAAAGATTCAATCACCTCAGATCGTTGGGATATGGAGCAAGCTGGTGTTGAGTGGCTTGATGAAAATTTTGATTTGTGGCGTATAGGAACAAACGAGAACAGTCAGGTTAAGATGACCTCAGTGTTGTCTATGCTGACAGCAGACCCAACATCCACTGGTTACGCTAGCTGGAAGATGGACAAACGTGTCACTGTCACTTACTCCGACGAAGACGAAGAAGGTAATGAAATTGAATACACCGAAGAGGTTTGGCAAAAGCAGTTTCGTCACAACACGCTAGAGGATTGGAACGAAATGGTTTCCCTAGTTAGCACCCACATCAAGAATTGTTTTACGGCTGAGGAAAACGCTACAGCTAAAGCTAATGCTGGAGACCTCAGTGTCACGTTTCAGGGCGAGTACGAAAAACTGTAATGCTGCGTTGGAAATCCAGTTTAAAACCTGCTTCAGGCGGCGGCTCTACATACGTTTACGGCCCAGAGGGATTTGAGGGTACTGGAGCGCCAACTGGGTTTACCAGCACCATTGTCGGATCTGGAACCGTAGATTACGACGATACAAGCGATCCAGGAACTGGTTTGCAATCGCTTGAGGTAGTAACCTCTGGAGGCGATAGCTACGCAGAGCTAGATCTGGGAGCGGAATATTCAAATTTCACCCTAATTTGGCAGGAGAAACGAATTGGCGGTGGATCTAACAGATCATGGATGAAAATGTCTCCTGATTCTGGGTTTGCAACTAACGCCTCTGCCACAATAGGCAACAGCTCATGGAATTGGAGGTTTTCACAAAATTCCTCAAATTTAATCCCGACAACCAACAATGTATCTACGACGGCTTGGCACTACGCTAAACTGGAAATTGATATAGCCTCAACCTCGGTTACTTTAACAAAGTCAACGTCATCTGATTTTTCAAGCCCAGATACAAATACTTCGTCATCGTTCAGCTTTCATTCAAATTTTACAGGCATTCGCTATTTGAGATTTGGTGGGATAAACAAGTCGCACACTATATTGATTGATGAGCTTTCTTTGGAGGATAATTCATGAGAACACTCTTAGCAATCATAATGCTCACAACGAGCATATACGCTGCCGATCTTCGACTGGTGTGGCAGGACAACAGCACAAATGAGGCTGGGTTTGAGGTGTGGCGTAAGGTGGATGATGCTGATTGGGCTTTAGTCGGAGCAACAAATGAAAATGTATCTACTTGGTTGGATAGTTATTTACCTATCGGGTCTACATTAAGCTACCGTGTTTTGGCGTGGAATCAATTTGGTCAATCTGAATTTACTAATATAGTCTCAGTTGGCACTTACCCCCCATTGGCTCCATCGAACATGGGTGGTGAAATAGTTCCAAGCAAACCCATTTCTTTCATTGGCCCATTGCAGGACGATGGCGTGTCCATAAAAACTTACAGAGACGAACTGGGTCGGCTAATTATTGAACGATCATGAGGGGCGTAACAAGAATAGGTGGATCTAATGGAGATAGGTTCTTGGCCCTTAGTGACTACGAAAGGATACTGGGTTCCATCTGTGAAGAAAGCGGATGGGAGTACGAAACTTTCAGGGACTACGTATTTTTTGACAAAGATTGTTTTAATATAGAGAACAGGCAAAAACTTAAAAGCGACCTAGAGCTTAGGAAGCTTCCATTAAGTAAGTTGAAGCAATTTGCATTAACGTACAACAAGTGAGAAAAGTGGAAGACGTGGTAGAAAGATCAATGATAGGAATTTTGGGGTCAGGTACAGGTATATTCTTAGCTGGAACCAATGAGATATTGTCTGTACTGGCATCAGCTTGCACAATAATTTTTATGGGGTTTTCTATCGTCAAAATAGCTAAGGAGATTAACAAAAAGAAATGACATCAGAGTTAGTGGCAATGCTTGGAGGTGGCGTCACGGGATTTGTAATGAAACTTATCTCAGCGCAAATGAACATCCAGGCAAATGCTATTGATGCGATGATCAAAAAACAAGGAGTATCAGATGATTCCGCAGATAGGGCAGCAAAACGAACAGGAGAAGGAGGAGCGTGGATCAGACGTTTCATTGCAATCTGTATACTTTTCTCAGTCGTATTTGCTCCCTTTGTCATGGCGTTCTTTGATATACCAGTAACCGTTGAGGCGAACAAGTTAGGGATATTTAAATTTTTAGGAATAGGATCAGACAAATGGAAGAACTTAGAGGGGTTTGTGTTGTTGCCAGAAGTAA
>Ga0098049_1000066_pt1 | contig 37811 bp, 8 predicted proteins | sample 13BtaG_FD_92582 | JGI IMG/M metagenome (GOLD analysis project Ga0098049, IMG submission 92582) | Marine viral communities from the Subarctic Pacific Ocean - 13B_ETSP_OMZ_AT15268_CsCl metaG | ecosystem: Environmental > Aquatic > Marine > Oceanic | place: Subarctic Pacific Ocean | collected 2015-01-16
CCCATTCTTGAAATCCAGACTTTATATTCATTAGAGTCAGAGAACAAGACAAAACAATGTTCAATTGATGGTGGAATGTAGACAGGTGCTCTGAAAACAAAGTTGGTTGCAATAGCACCTGTTTCTGAAGTTTGAATATCGTCAGGAACAATAGTAACATCAGAGAATGGAAGGATATTTGCAGTAGGATAACCATTCTCCATAGTTCTAATTTGCATAGAGATTGGAATATTAGTATCCTTTGTGTTGAAATAAATGTCTACAGACGATACAAATACACCACCTTCTTCTTCAATCAAGAATGATTGTGCAAGAGGATCCCACCAACCAACTTGCCTACGACGAGTACGAGTAGTACGAACAGTTCTGGATTGAGTTACTGTATCACGAACAATATCGGCATTACAAACAGCAAGAACATTTTCTTGCAAAGTATTCAATGTGCCCGTTGCTTGGTATTCTGCTTCTGCAGCAGAATCTACAGCACCAGCTAAACGACTATCAGTTTCATTAGTAGTCAGACGAATTGTTCTTGTGCCAGTTGCCCAACGAGGAGCAGGGTCTGAAATTGGAGGTGCAGGTTCTCCAGGACCTCCAGTCACTGCGATATCAGGTGTTGCTGGAGGAATAAAGAATGATGCTCTAAATTTACCAGTTCTATCAGATACCAATCTCCTGTTTGCCATGACTGCTCGTGCCCCAGATTCACCTTCGATAATTTCACCTACTTGGAAATTGCCATAAGACTTACCTGCTGATTGCTGTGCCGCTCTCAAAACATTAACATTCAGAAGCGCAGTTGTAGAAGAATACGAACTCGGAAGTTCTGAATCATCATATGGACTATAAGTATAGAAACCATTTGGTGCCACCACAACAAACTTAGCACCACTAGTAAGACCAGTTACAGTCTCACCAACAACAAATGGAGTAGAATTTGTTCTGTTATCAACTGAAGGGTCTTTAATCAATTCAATGAGTTTTGGTGTGATGTAATCATCAATCTTTTTACCATCAAAGAATGCAAAGAACTTAGTTCTTGGCTTCATCCTTGCAACATCAAGTCGTACATTCCTGGAACGAATCCACGGAATTGTTGTTCTTGCGACGACGGAATCACCTAAACTACGCTCATCAATTCTAGGAGTAACTTGAGTTCTGATACCAGTCCTAACTTGACCTCGTGTGGTAGTAATCCTCGTTCTACGCATAACTGCGCGACCTCTTCCCCACGCAGAGCGTCGTCCAGAACGCCATGTGCGTCTTCTTCTCCTTCTTGTAGTCCAAGTAGTATTCCAAGAATTCCATTGAGTAGGAGCAAATCCATTTTGGTCGATATTTAATCTGTCTGCTGTTGAATTAAAGTCTCCTTCAATGTTAGTCACTCTTCTAGGAATTCTGGTAGTATCTACCCAATCATCTGAAGCTGGTGTCAAATCAATTCTTCCAATATATGTAAATACATTGAATGGGTTGACATTTTCAACACGAGAAGCATATGGTTGCTCAATAATATTGAGTTCTGTGTAGGGGAGAGTAATTAGTGGTCCTGTAATTTGATAATTTGCAGATAATGCTTCATTAACCTCCATTGTGACATTAGTTGTGTAATGAGAAGGATGGCACGAACCTTCCTGTAAATCTAGAGAACTAGCAAAATCGGGGTCTGACATCTCACACTTAGAATGATCTGTAAAGTCATCTACAAAGAATCCATTCTTCAAACGATTGAATCCATCAGCATCAGTAAGTTCTAATGATAATGTATTACTCTCCAACATATTAAGGGAGGTGTAGTATTCGACCTGATTTAAACGAGTTTCAATTTTACCAATATCTCTCATGGTAAATCGTTTGTTCTCAGAAAGAGTAATCAGAACATCCTGATCAGGTTCAAATCCATATGGTTTGTGCTGAAGTGTTGCTAAAAGCATACCTTCGGCAATATCATCAGGGAAAATCGGTTCTTCTGCATCCTTACCCTTAATAACCTGAAAGTCTCCATCAGGAGTCAAGAACAATTTGTCAATTCTAGAAAGATACCAATCATAATCACAACGGAAATCGCTATCCAACTTAGGAATATCGAAAATGGTTCCAGTAGGATTACCACTAACATTGAATACTCTTGATTTGAAATCGAATGTGGAACAATTTACAAATGCAGGAGATGCTACAGTTCCATCACCGTTATACAGACTCTTAATTCCAGGACGGAAATCTAGATAATCGGCAAGATACTTAGATCCAAAGAAAGGAATGTTTTTATAACTGGTGTTCAGATAGGACTGACCACCAAAATAATCACCTGTAGCAGAATGACTATAGTAATCAATAACAATTTTTAACTTTCTAATAGGAAGTGCAAATCCTTTCAGACGAATAAGTCTGGAGCAATCATACATAAATCCTGTTTGAGATGGGGATAATGCATATCTATTAGTTACTTCTTTAGATCCATCAATAACAGAACCATCGGCATCATTAATAATTCCGACAACTGCATCTTCGTTACTATCAACACCATTAACAGTTTCCCCTAAAGTAAACTTACCTGAAATATAAACGAGAGTAAGTTTTAATGTAGATGAATCAAATTCAACTACACGAGCTCTTGCACCAGAAGATTTGCCAGAAATAACAGAACCAGTCTTAAAGAACTTAGGTTCAACTAAAGTGATTGAAGGAATTACAGGATCGTTGTTGTCTAAAGATTCATAAACAGCATGTAATTTATATGCATCTGTAAGACCTAAGGAAATTTCTTGATCTTGAATTCTAGTACCATAAAGGTTGGAATACGTTAAATTATAATTTTGCTTATCTAAGTTATCGATAGTCTTATTGACTTTTAAAACAAACATCTCTTGAGGAGATTTTGTTTTTCTCTGCACAACATTTTTAGAGATAGTTGCAGTAACTTTAATTGACGATATATTAGTTAAATTATCAATTTGGAGAGTTGTTCTATCTGCAGAAGTGAATGAGGTGAAACCAAAAGCACCAGCATCGCTAGTTGCAAGTGGTATCTGAGAACCTACAGGATAAGATGCATTACTACTACCCAATACAGTGAATGAGAAATTGACTGCTGAAATTGCAGAGAACTGTTCGTTTTCTGGCAAGGTGATAGAAACAGAATCGCCTGCAGGTGTCTGTGAATCAAATGTTCTTCTGACAGTCATAGATTCGTCAGAAATAGACCTGATATACTCTTTTGGCATTTGAGTAATAAGATCTGTTGTCTCTTCATTACCAAAGAGAGTAGAGCGATAGCGAATTGCTGCAGTGAATGTTCCTGGTGTTGGGAAGTTTACTGAAGGAGGAGTAACATTGACAATTTGATTTGCATTATCAAAGATAAAGTTATCTGAAGATGTAATTAATGATGCTGGATTTACTTTATCAACATCAACATATGTTGTCTCACTAAAATAGATTCTATCGCCAGGTCTTAAATCTGCTCCAAAATTGGAATTAAGACCTGTAATCTGATGAGTACCAACAGATGCAATATCTACAGTCCCTCCATTTCCATGGATGGCAGACACTGGAATCGTACATCCATTCCCATGAATTGTCGCTACATCAAACGTCAGTGATGCTGCACCGCCACTGCCAAGGTTTCCATCAACAATTGTAAAGGTTTCATCTACTGCAAATCCTGTACCGTCGTCAGTAATAACAATAGTTGCTGCACCTGTACCATCAACAGCAATAGTAAATGTAGCACCACTACCAGAACCATCTGTAGTGTAATCGGATGCTGTAATCGTATATGTTCCTTCTGTTCTACTGGCATCAGCAGCACTGATAGTGTCAATAGTATCGATTCCAGTTGCATTTACGTTTGTAATCGTAATTAATTCTGCATTTGCATATCCACTACCATCAGATAATGCTGTAGAATTAACTGCTACTGTTTGAACCGCACCATTAGCATCCGCAGTAATATCAACAATAAGACCAGTACCAGAACCAGAAGAAGTTGTTGCAAGTCCAGTAGTAGCAGTATATCCAGTGCCTGCAGTAGCAATAGCACCTAATGTATTAACACCAGTAGATCTGGAGTTTGTAATAGTAATAGTTTCATCAACAGCATATCCTGTTCCAGGAACATTAATAGTAGTTGACGTGATAACTCCACTGGATGCAGTGAAATCTAAAGTTAACCCTGTACCCGAACCAGAAGAAGTTGTGACAATTGCAGTACCAGTATCAGGGTAACCAGTACCACCTACAAGAGTATCAACAGTTAATACGTCACCATCAACGTCATCATAGGTGAATGTTGCACCATTAATGGAGTAGACATCTTCTAAAATTAAATCTGCAGTAAATTCAATTTGTTGAGTTGACTCATCTCTACCAACAATCTGTCTTGCATCTGAATACTGATACTTGTAAGTATCAACAATAACATCTAGAGCGATACCATCGATGGTGGTCATCTCACCATCTTGGAAAGAACCATTTACTTGATAGACTTGAATGTGGTCATCCGACGATTCTGCACCTACAACTAGTCCTGTTGCACCAGAAGATGAACCTCTGATCAAAGAACCTTCGTTAATATTAACCTCAGAAGCAAGTTGCAAAATGGTAATCATCTGCACATCAAACAGATTTGCTTTGTACCTGTCATTGGCATTACCAAAGTTTTGATCTGTATCACTAGAATATTCTAGTGAATTGAATCGACCATAACCAATGATATTTCCAGCAGATACACCAGGATTAACAGTAGCACTATCTCTAAATTCTACTGTTTGATATGCGTTGCTAACAGAAGAACCTGTAAAGTTTGGGAATCCCCAAATATTATCAACATTACTGTAGTTCCCCAATTCAAAAGGAACGATACCATTTTGCCTAGCATCAGTAACTCTTGGTTTTAAGAGATCGACATATGTTGGAGATAAAGTTTTAATTCTATATCCCTTTACATATGCAGCACCTGGTCCAATTTCAACTGAATAATATTTTTCTGCTGCTACGTTTCCACCCGAAGTAATCGCACCAGTATCATAGACACCATTATTAAATCCATCATCCAAATTTTCTCTCATCAAAATTTGGAAATCGTTGACAGTATAGTCACCAGACTCTTCATAAGTCCTGGTGGCCATTGTCCTTTCAAGTTCATTATATGCACTTCTATCTACGAGGTTTTCAACATTACTACCATTGATACGAAGTAGTTCGATGAAATCTTTGTCTGCGTCATCAGAAAGAAGTTTCTTACTTAATCTAGTGCTAACTTTAAATCTATGAGAACCAGGAGCAGCATAGTTTGAAGTTCCTGCTGCATTATCATTCAGACTGCTATCATCTTCTGGTGTTACAATAGACTCTAAAATATCTAGACCAATTCTGTATTGAGGAGTAGTTCCATACTGATCAAGAAGAATATACTGATAGGGAACGTCTACAAAGAAACCCCTAATAAAGTATACACCTTCCTGGACGTAGGCAACAGAACCAGACTGAATCGAGCTTGTTGGAAGAAGTTGTGCAAAAGGCGATCCAACCTCAATCAATGAAGTACCGAAAGTAATTTCTGTATCGGTGACCAACTGCTCATTATCTGAAAATACTGTCTGGGTGTTTCCTTCACCACCAGATTCGATATATTTTACATACAGTGTAATATAATTCTTTTCGGATTCTGTTTCTGAGATAGTATAAAGCACTTTTGCTTTAATTCCAGAAGTCAATCCTTCAATAATTTTTCCAGCTAGTTGAGTTCTATAATCTTCAACATTAGCACCAAGAAACGACTCTTGGAGCATAATAGCATCAACATTCAGGTCATAACCAACTTGACCTGGGATGACCATTGCGCCATCTTTAAATAAATGCTGACCTACACTCTCTACCTGCCTTTGCAGGACGCTTTGCATCGTAGTAAGTTCTCTTGCCTGAATTGGGAATCCAGGACGAAACAATACCCTATAGAAATTCTTATCCTTATCAAAGTCGTCGTAATAAGGAGAGACGTTGAGATTTGTATTTTGTGCCATTAGAACTCGATTACGATTTTGATGTCTTCTACTTGGTCGTTTGCACGACTAATTGCTCTTCTATTATCTATATAAACAACTTGACCGCTCCCAGATTTAATTTCTGGTTTAGCATATCCATTATTAAATTTCATACCCAAATCATATTCGGTATTGTTAATAGTTCTAGAAGAAGTATTGGGAACTGCAGGAAAATTTACATCTGGTTGCCCAGCTGCACCTGAAGTTGCACCAGCGATGGCATTAGAACCATCGAATTCGTTTTGTGTACCTGTAACTTCTGGGAAAATACCATCAACAGCGTTCTGATAATACTTCAGAAGTTTGGTTGTGGGATTCCAAGAAATTACTCGTCCGCGAGCAGTTGTAGTTTGACCACCAACAACCCTACTTTGAGTGATAATTTCATCAGGTGCATAATTTCCCTGGAAAGTTGGAGAGAAGATAACTGCTTTTGCTGCAGACACTGTGAGGTCTGCAATAAGTTCTTCGGTGCCGAACTTTAATGGGTTAGTAATCAGACCAATACGACGATAATCATTGTCAATTGGGAAGTCGCCAGCACCTTCATCGTATGAAAGTTTGGCATTAATCATAACCCTGAAAGCACCCAACTCAATCGATGGAGACTCACCATGTCCACCTGGGGGAGGAATAATAACGTCAATTTGAGCACCAGTACCTGTACCAATACCAGTAATATTATCTACACTAACTTTACCGAACGTGTATCCAGTACCGCCAGATGTAACGGTAGAAGAAATAATCTTACCACCATCAACAACAATAGATAATCTACCACCAGCACCATCACCATTGATGGCAACATTATCATAAGTTCCATTATTATATCCAGAACCAGAAGAGTTGATAACAACGCTATCAATTTCTCCAGCAACAGCATTAGTTCTTACCGCGTCATTTGCAAAGACGGGCATGTAATCGTTCGAGAAGAACTTAAGAACTGAAGCAACTGGAATAGTGTACATATACTTCCAACGATATCCATCGCCAGTAGTAATAATAGATGTAGAAGTACCAGTAGGTTCAACTGTAGAGGGTTTGCCGTTAGGATCTGATGGGGAAGTTCCGTTATAAATGCACTTATATACTTGATATTGAGAATTTACAACATAGAAATCCGAATCATATAATTTGGTGGCACCAGAAGATGCTGTCTTACTAGGAGAATAGTCATGACGATACATGTCATAAGTAAAACCTAGTCCACCCGTAGTTTCTTCAGGAGAAACCCAATCGATTCTTCTAACAACCTGAATTGTGTCTGAAGCAAGAACTCGCTTCAGAGAAATCATGTCATCGAAAGAATTTGAGAATTCTTGAAAAGAATCTACTGCTTGAGGGGGAGAATTTTCATTATCCCAAGATTGGGGTCTACCAATGAATAGGTACACTCTGTCTCTGTCCTCACCCGCAGCTGCATCGCTTTGGTTAGCATCGGGACCTTCAAGCGATTTGATAAATTTATTCGCGGAATAAATTCTAAACTGATCAGTAAGTAAAGCTGCCATTTGATAAGGGGATACGTTCCTCTACTAGTCTATTTATGAGGTTTGTACAACCGTCTGATATTCAATATTTTTAATGCGATAAGAAGCACCAGCACTACCTGCTATTTTCTCTCCTCCCAAGATTGCATATGCTACTGCACCAGAACCAGTTGTATCTGATGCGTCATTAGTAAATGTAATTGTTGGGTGTAAAATATTAGTTGTAATTTCCTGCTTATAACCATATCCACCATTACTAATAGTTACAGAACTAACTTGGTCACCTGCTACTGTCATTACTGCAACCGCTGTTGATTGAATATCGCCAGCATTTTCAATAACTACAGTTGGTGGTGCTGAATAGTTTGTACCAGGTTCTTGTACGACGATATCAACAATTGAACTCTTAGCAGAAAATTCATTTAGGAAACCATTAACACCAATATTAACATTACCTGTATTAAATGGTGTAATACTTTGAACAACCAATATGCCCGTTGAGGTATCCCAAGAAACTACTGTTCCAGTAACTCCAGAAAGATCGCCCGTGACAATCTCATTCACTCCATAATTTTGACCGTTTCCATCGGTCTTATCTAAGGTAATCTTAACTTGTGCCGAATGTTCGACACCTTCGGATAATCCACCCGCAGTAGAAACGGTTGCGAATTTTTGCTCAGGGAATGGAGTTGCATCTAGGATATTATCACCAATAGCAAATAGAGTGGTATTTGTACCACCTTGTGTTTCTTCAATACCATATAGTGAATTGTAGATTCCGCCGTCCAAACTAATTTGATTTTCGTAATCCGTTCCTGTATTTGACAAATCAGGAATACCATCTCCAGCACCATCGTTCTCTGCAATGTCAACAAAGTCGATATCAGGAGCAACTGTAATTCCAGTCAACTGCAATCTAAAGATTTGAGAACCTATACTAACTTCTGTTGTATGTGGAAGTGCTGATCCTCCAGCACTATCTGGTAATCCAGCATTAAATTGAACAATAGCGTCTTCTGTAGAGGCAATACCAGCATCAATAAATGCTAGTTCGTCAACTTCAAAAGTTACAAATAATTCCCTAGTGCTTGGTCTCCAATCGTAAACCTTGGCAATTTTACTACTAGCAGTTTCAACCCTTCTAATAACTCTATCACCAACATTAAAGTTGTAGTTGGAAATGCCAGCAACATCTTGTGATGTATCAAGAATTATCCTTTGGTCATAATTAAAGTTCGTTCCTCTAGTAAGACCTGTAAACTTTCCTCTGGTTTTTCCAGTGTATGTAACAATCTCATTATTGAGAAGGAATGTACCAGAACCAGGAAATGCATCTGTAGATGATACAAAAATTTCTTCAGAAGATGCGTCAATATCTTTAGTAAGACCAGTAAGGTATTGGAAGGCACTGTTAAATGATTGTCTGGCTTTTGTAGTCCTCTTCAAGTTAATCAGTTTTGTGAAGATGATATTAGGAGGATTTACATAACCGCCACCCTGGTCAAGAATATCTATACTTGTTATTACACCTTGATTAATATTGGCAATTGCCTTCGCACCCTGTCCACCACCACCATCAATTAGGATGTATGGAGAAGTTTGATAAAAATCACCCTCATCAATAATATTGATACTAGTAACTTTACCTAAAGAACTAATAGAAGCAGCACCTTGAGCACCCTGTCCACCACCACCTTCAAATATCAAAGTTGGAGGGGTTGCAAATGATTTACCTTCATTAAGTAGAGTTAATCCTGTAACTGATTGAACTACAGGAGATGCGGTTGCACCAGAACCTTCTCCACCGATAATTTGTGCCACTGCAGGAGAAAAATATCCATCTCCAGTTTTAGTCATTTGAATATAGGATACAGTTCCATCGTCTTCTAAAACTACATTGCCCTCAGCAATAGTAGGAACTTCTGTTGCTAAATCAGGAACATCATCGCCTTCAAACAAAGGTGTTCCAAAATATGTTGGTCCGACGCAATATGGAAAAGTTGGATTGCCTGAAGAATCTTCTGTTAAAAAATATGCATATGTTCCATTAGGATATTCTGGAGTAGATATGTAAACACCATTATGTTCATCTAGGGTGCCTTCAGTCTCATCATAGATGTAATCTTGATAAAGACTACCCATGGCATAACCATCTTGAACAGTTCTTACTCCATAGGATGCATTAGCATAACTAAAAGAATTTAAAACTCTAGGCGAATCCGAAGGCATTGCAATAGCTAATGACCTTGTAGTTGCAGTAGTAAATCCTGAAACATAATTATCATAAGATACAGAAGAACCATTCAGAGTATATGTAATACTTGGATGTTCATATAAATTCACTTTATTTGAAATATCCTCAACGTCTGATGTAGGATGCCAACCATCTTCAGCAGTAGATAGTAGTAAAATATTTCCATCATTAGAAGAATCATCCTGATTAAAAACGTAAGTTTTACCTCGCTTCAGATTCAGGAAGGATGGGGAGGTAGCATCATATAAAAATTTATTATTACTAACAGTAACAGCATATGTGACTGTTTCTGCAGCAACTTGTTCGGGTCTTGCTCCGTCTACTTCAATACCAGATTTGAGACGATATGAGGATGATGCTCTTACTACAGAGTTATTGGTTCCAAAATATCCATATGGTCCATAAATGGGATAACCGTCAAAAGACATACCTAGAATTTTAGAATGTCCGTCAGGATGACGAGATAAATCCTGTTCTCCACCACCATAGGTTATGGACTTAAGTCCATATGAATCAAAATTAGTACCACTGTTGCTAAATTGATAAACGTAAACAAGTTGATTTTCTTTTCTGGAGTCTGGAGGAATACTTATAGTTACATTATTTAAAGTATTGAAGTTGGAGTTGTTATATGCGACTAGGACACTAGAACCATATGCAGTACCACCAAAAAAGACTCTAAGACTTTCTGCATTACCATCAGGATTTTCACCGCCATTGGAATCACTTCCCCTGATAACTTCAAATGTCAATGTAGACACATTACGAAGATCTAAATATAGTCTGAGTTGTCTGTTACCACTTTGTCTTCCAAATACAATATGCCTACCGATATCAAATCCGCCAGTTGAACCAGTACCACTTCCACTATCTTCGATTGTTATTCTTTGAAAACTAGAGAGTGAACCTGTATACTGAGTTTGAATATCATCAGGTAGAATTACAATATCTTCATTGTAGTAATCTCTGATATAATAATTATTTTCGGGTTCTTCATCTTCAATTTCATTATTAAGAACCATATACCCTTCATGTCCAGCATAACCAGACATATAACGGTGATTCTTACAATAATAGTAAATTCTATTAGATTCGTCAGCATTCATAATGAATATTGATCGGAACGGATTTTCATAATCGGTTCCGAGAGCACCTGATGCTCCAGTACTATTATAATATAAAGTACCAGAATTCAATATACCATCTTGTGTGGTACTGAATTGCATTGGATGCCCTAAAGGAAAAGCGGCACTAACTTGATTACTAGGATCATCCTGATTCCAAATAATTACATAATTCTGTTGAACTTGAATATTTTCTGGGGAAAGGTAATATACTCCAGGAATGAAATTACCAAACTCATGAGCTTCTTCACCAAAGTCAATATAAAAAATACCTGAAGGAAATGCTCTGGGTTCTGCAGAAACTGTGAATGAAAATCCAGTAGAACCCAATATTCTATCTTCTACAGTAAACACTCCAGTTACTTGTCTAACATAAACCGAGGTGATTATATTATTATCATCTCTTATAATCTTTGCAATTTCTCCAGATACAGAATTATCCCCAATCTTCAATACTGTTCTTCCTACCTCTATAGGATTAAGAACTTCATCGATACCAGATACAGTTAGTAATACATTATCAAGCTCAGTTTTTACATACCAAGTAAAAACTTCATGAAGTCCCCAATCAAGTACTCCATGTGTAGTTTTAAAATGCTCAACTAATTTAGATGACTGATAGTAATAAGTTTGATTATCGATAATTCCATCGTATACATCAGTATTCTTAGGGTTATCATTATAGACTGTATCTAATTCAAATCCTTCTGGAGCATTACCAAGTGCATTTCCCCATTCTGGTGTATGGAGTAATGTACCATTGGCCATAATGCCAAGTGATTTATTTTTCTGAAAAGGTCTATTCTGACCAAAAGGTACTTGTTTACCCCCTCTATAAATGAAAGTTTGGTCGAAACTTCTATCTGCAATAAGACCCGCTCCGCCAGAACGTTCTGAGAAAATATCAGCGGGTTTGGGATCATTGTCAGATACAATTCTGAGTCTATCCGTATCGGATTGGAAGGTTCCTGAAGTTAGTGAGTTTGGATGACTTTGCCAAATTCTATTAATATCAAAAGAATCTACAACACCAGTAGTTTCTGCCGAGGGGATAATATTAAGTCTTAGTGGGTCATACCCCCGACCCCTACTAAGAACACGTACATGAACAATCTTACCTGAAGGACCATCAATGATAGGATATAATAAACATTCTTCACTAGGTGTCCCACAACCAGTGACCGTTAATCTTGGAGGATCTTCAGGGTCATATCCACTTCCAGGATTAATGACCTCTACTGCGCGAACGCCAAATAATTTGTCAAAGATTGGTTTAATCTCTGCGCCAGAGCCAGGAACTGTTCTTGCCATTTACTTTATTAGTTTACTACGACGATAGTGCCAGCCATGGCGGCGTGTTGTGTACACTGATAATACAGTGTTGTAGGAGCATCCATAGGAACAGTCCAATAAAGAACTGAAGTACCATTACCAGACTGTCCAGTCGTGTATGGATTTCCAGCAAGACCCGTTGTTGATTGAATTCTCAGTGGATGACTTGCGCCATTTGAACTATTGTCAAAGGCGTAAGTGAATCCCCTATAAACGTAAATTGTTGGGTCTTCTTGTGTTACAGGGAATCCAGCACCACTGAAAGTAAAGTGATTAGATCCATTAGAACCCAGTTCAAACCAAGTTAAAGGACTTTGACTTCTAACCCAATTTGTGCCGTTATAATAGATACTATCACCTTGTACAAGACTACTCAAATCAACATTTGATAGAGTTTCTAATGTACTTGGAACAACTCCAGAAAAATTAACTGTTACTGTATCTCCAACAATTGCTGTATCAATATCATTACCCCCCGCAATAATTAAAGTATCAGTTCCACTATTTGCAGTAGTACTACCTGCATCAGCAGTAACAGTTTGGAACAAATTTAATGCTGTGAGTCCAGACTGGTCGTCTTGAGGAATCCACTTGGCGGAAGAAGCACTCCACTTTAATACCTGGTCATTAGTAGGTGCAACTGTAGTAGTGTCAACATCATTTAAAAAATCAATACTCGAATATTCTGTCGCTATCTTCGCTGCAGTATCACCAACACCACCCGCAGTTACATTAATATTTACATAGGGGTTATCATCACCATCAACAGTGAAGAAATATCCAGTATATGTTGATGATGTAGGAGCTACACCAAGACTGGTGTATTCATTGATATATCTAATTTTTGTAGGAAAATCTATAGTCCCATCATCACCATCAAAGGTTGAAGTGATAGAACCTGCAAGAATCCTCAAATCTCCAGTGCCATTTGGAACTAAAGAAATGTTATTATTACTTGATGATGTAATATTATTATTATTTACATCTAATGCTGTTGTTAGGAGATTCAGGTCTCCAGGTACAAAATTGGTTCCGTTATACTTCAACACTTGGTTATTTGCAGCGTTGCTAACGTTAAGGGTTAGATTAGTTCCGTTACCAAAAGCAGAATAAATTTCATCAAAGTTGTCATTAATTTTATCACCACCAACACGGAGGGTATCCCCCGTATTGTCATTTGCTGTAGTACCTAAACCAAGTGATTGTTTTGTCATCGTTGTAGGTTTTTAGTTATTTATATGTTATGGAAGGACTTCAGGATCGATAATCTCTTCACCGTAATCTGCAAGATTTGGTGCTGTCCAATCATCGGGAACTTCACTTTCAACTAAGACATTAGGATTCTTGTAGTTACTGCCAGTAGAATTAACTTCTACATTAGCAATACCAACGATTGCCCTAATCTGTGCGTTGAATCCGCTGATAGAGTCAACTCTCACAATAGGTCGTGAAGTATAACCAGAACCTGGTGCAGTAATACTGACGGTTTCGATAAATCCATTAGTAAGAACTGCTGTTGCTTCAGCATTTTGTCCAAATACAGACCCAAGATAATCAAATGTAATCAAGGAGTTGGACGATTCAATAACAGCAACCTCGCGGTTTTCAGTTTCGCCTTCAATGGAAAGCAAATCTCCTGGTTCGATAGGAGGAACAACTTCCGAAGCATCAACGTCAGCTTCAGAACCAACGTATGAGAACGCTACGAATGTAGAACCTACGCGAGGAATTTCAGAGAAGATAATCCTCGAACCAACGATACTAAAACCAACTCCAGGTTCTTGAATGACTCCATTCAAGGAAACAATGATATTATTTTCTGGTCTGATAGTACTAGATCTAACACCTTCCGTAAGTGTCAATGAGTAGAACACTTCATCTCTCTTGAGGTTGAATGATTGGCGTAAAGAATCAAACTCAAATCCAATGTTATCAAGTTGTCTCAATTTACCAACATAGAATCCTGTAAATGTGGACCCGATATCAGGAGGTTCAGCGAACTGAATCTTATCAGAGAATGCATTGTATGCATTACCTGCACCAGGAGGTTGTAGGATACCATTAACGAAGATGAGCATATGACCTGCAGGGTCAGGTAGATATGATGTTCCGTTATTGATAGTAAGATTGAAGGTAGTTTGTACACCATCAAATCCTCTAGATGCTCTCTTAACGCGAGCGTTTGAAGTAACAAGATCCAAAATTACAGACTTGTAATTATCAGCAGCAACAACGTAATCATTTTCTGTCCAAGCTCCCACGATTTCATTTAAGAAGAGGCGCTTGTTAATACCAACGGCACTGATGTTATTAATCCTAGCAGATGCTCCACCCTCAACAGTAATTTTAGTAGAGATTGTCGCAAGTGCCTCATAATTTACACCGCCACCTCCAGTACCAAAGTCTGCGATTTGCTCAGTAATTGAGAAATCACCATCAATAGGCGCAACATAAACATAATTATTATCGGTGTCTACTCCCGTAATAATAGCTCGCTTACTAGCATCCTTACCACCAACATACTTGTAAACATAATTGCCTACAGTGAAATCAGCGGCAGAATTTACACCAAAGCGAACATAACCACCTGAGATAATTCTATCTCCAATTGTAACGTCAAGTCCTTGGTATGACTGAACTTCGATGTACAAGTCAGTTGTGCCGCCATATACAACAGCGGTTTTATCAAAGGTGCCAACTAAAGTCTCAGTATCTACGGTCAATCTACCGCCAGAATTATCGAGAACTGCTGCTTCACTCTTCAAGAACGTTGTAGGTTGTGCTGTTTGACCAGAGGTATAACCAAGGAAAGGAATATCCTCAGTAAAGTCACCTACAAGTTTAATAACATGCAGTCTATCTTCAATTGAACTCAACGTTGCCGTAGTGGTATTTTCCTGACCTTCAATAATATCAGAGATTTGCCAGGTTCCTGCGGTAACTTCGACATCCAAATACTTGTAATTTTCATCTTCATGGAATTGATATACTGTGCCAGTTATACTGACATCACCCTGTTTCTGAACTACCTCGCCCATCGTGAATGGACCATCAGTGATATCCCCATCAATACGGAATCTCTTATAAACTTTAGCGATTTTCGCCTCATTTACATTGATTCTCTTAATTTCAGCATTGGTATCACTATACAAACCATAGAAGAAGTCTGCTCTACCAAGACCACCAGAAATTCCAGGAGGAACGTATGTAATTCCATATTCCTTAGATGGAACTACAATACCACTGTTTTGAGTGACACCAACATAATATGTTGCATTATCTAATTGCTGTCTGTAGAAGTCTATATTTTCTCTGGCAATTCTTAAGAACGGGTCGGTGTCATATCCCGCTCTCCAAGTAGCATTATCAAATGCCAAGAATGTTGATTGTGGTGCTGGAGAAGTTAAGGTTCCGTCAAGTGCAGATTCTAGATATGATTCTAGGACTTCTAAAGTATATCTCTTAGCGTTATATTCAGAGTTGGAATAGAACACTTCACCACCGACAGATGTATAAGCATCAAATTGCCCCTTATTGAGTTTAGAACCCCAAAGATAAATGCCATCACTACCGTTTCCAGCAAAGGTGGGGACGTTATTAGGACCTCGCATGAGTATCCGATTTCTAATGCTACTGAATCCGAATGAGAATTCAATAGTAGAATAGACTCTAAACCATCCATTACCGTAAGGAATAACACCCACACCAGCAGGTTCTGTGGTGGCAACATTAAATCTCAAATTATCTTGACCTGATACGCCACCAATGCTGACACCATCAATCAATATTTCCGAATCTACAATCCATGCAGAACCACCATCAGTAACGGTAACTACTGCAGTATTTGGTGCATTTTCGTGGTCAATGACAATATCAAATACTCCACCAAGTCCACCAGTCGATGAACCAGTAACTCCTGTATAAGTTCCTGTCATAGCAGATCTAGTATTAACTACAATTTCTTTGACAGTTAACAGTTCTCTATTTTTAACAATCAATCCACCTTGAGGTTGGAAGATAGAACCAGTATCACCATTGTTAAGATCGACATCAAAGAACAATCTCTGTACACCAGGTGTTCCACTGTCTAATCGGACATCAAATCTAACATTTTCATATTCTCCCTTCTTAACGAAAGTGGATATTGTATAAACTTGGGACTCACCTTCACTTAAAGAACCTTCATCAAAAGAGTTGGAGGAATTATCGAATGTAAGAGATCCATCATCGAATGTGTTGGAAGACGCTAATGCATAATCTCTAGAAGCAATGTGTGAAGCATCATCAGTAGATGCTCTTAGTTTATCTGCAGTAAGTGTGCCATCTGGTGCAACGGCAGTATTAGCAGCAAATGTTGTTCGAGTCTGAGTCCAATTGACTTGGAATGCTTCAGGATTAGTATATAGATTTGTGGTTGAGAATTCACCCTCAATTGGCGAAGTAATTAGTCTAGCATCCGCAAATGTCTGGATATTACCAACATTAGTGTAATAATCAAACTCACTACCAACTCCACTGACGTTGATGTCAGCAACAGTTCCGCTAATACTACCAGTTAAAGAATCGCCATCAGCAAATAGCGTACCTGTAACACTTCCAATAAAGATTACGGATTCAACATCTTCCAAGACAGTTGCAGTTCCGCCACCGCTAGAAGTGACAGTTTCTCCTTTATTAAATCTTGCAGTATCAAGAACAACGTTAACGTTTGTAATTGTTGCTGCACTGTCAGGACTACCACCACTGATTGTAACGGTTGGAGGAGTTGCAGGAACATAACCTCTACCACGTTCGGTAATGATGATATTTTCAACTACTCTCAAAGTGCTAAATGTTGCTGTAGGATCCGTAGTTGTTCCAGAATCAGAAGGAGCATTCTCGAAACTAAGAGTTACTACACCTTCAAATTGCTTACTATTGCTTACTAAACCAAGTCTAGTAACAGCATAGTGGTCATATAAGAATCCATCAGTATAAGTTGGTTGGATGATTCTAAATCTAGTTGCCTCGGTTTTTGCTCCAACAGGAACTGAAACCGTGACGGGAGTAATTTCAGAGAAGTTAGTGTAGTTCTGTGCTCCACCATTAGAACCGCCATAAATTAAAGTTGCTGCATTAGTCCAAGTGCCGCCCTGGTCAGTGGAATATTGGAACTTCAAGTCCTCATTATCACCAGGTGCAGCAGCACCATTAGAACCAGTACCAGCAATGACATATACTCTGATAGTGTCTAAGTTTTCGGTATTGGTATCAGATACGGTTGCTTCACGAGTACCACTTGCAGCACCAAATTTAATGTGTCTGACGCCAGTCTTAAACCCACCAACAGTACCAATAGCAGAACCACTATCGGTAACTTCAGTACCACTACCAAATCCAATGAAATCGTCGGCATCGAATACTCGACCATCATAAGTTAGAGAATTAACAGTACCTCCAGAAAGAGTTGCCGTAATGCCATCATTCGATACATTAGAACCAGACATAATAACAACTGGAGGCATATCAAATCCAGAACCAGCACTATCAATAGTGATAGTATCAATTAAACCAGATGCTTCTAATACTGCTGTTGCTGTTGCTGTAATTCCACCAGATACAGGTGCAGGAATTGTAATCGTAGGAGTGGTTCTATAACCAGCACCAGAAGTAAACTGAAGTTCACTAATAACACCCTGTTTAGTAACAGCAATTCTTCTTGATTGTTGAGTATTACCAGAAGTCACATCGGTAATTACAAAATCATGAGAGAGATTATCGATAATTCCATCAACATAATCATTATAAACCCAACTGCCTGTCCCAAACTCATTATCAATTGTTAGGGCAAGTTCGGTCTTATAGTAATTTTTATTGAAGAGAATCTGTTGAGCAGCATATCTACCTTTGATACCTGCAGGAGAAAGAATCTTAACTGCAATATCAATTAACTCACCAAACTTTGCTTTAACTGGTTCAATATCAGTTACAGATATTGCATCGCGATATGCCGTTTCTGCTGTATATAATGCAGCATATTCTCCAGCAGATACCACACTACCAGCATTATAAAGAACGTTTTCTATAGCAGAAATACCAAGTCCTCTCAATCTCTCGATTGCATAAATCGTAGATGTCAGTTGCTCTTCAATGTGGTCAATAGCGAGATTTGCAGTTAAGTATAACTCGATTGCTTCAATTGTACTATTGGTGCCACCAGTTTGAAGGTCGGAAATAGCACTAAGGAGAATGAGTTTAAGGTCTCTTTCACATTTTACTTTGCCTGCAGTACCAACGCCAGGATAATCGAATGCTCTGTATGTAATACCATTTAAGATATAAGTAAACTCAGCATCGGTAAGTCCTGTTGCTTCAGTAGCAATATACTCTTTATTGAAGTATAGTCTATCTGCTGCAGTGGCAAAATCAGCACCAGTAGGAGCAATAAGATCATTTAACTGAGTGGTTAAAGTATCAATTGCAGATTGGACGTTTGCACAGTTACCTGCGTCATTTGTAATACCCCAATCACCAATAATTAGTGCTGTAGTATTTGCAGTGGTTAAGTCGCCAGTAATTGCTTGCTTGGAATAGAAACCAAGACGCTCATGAGCGTAAATCGATTGGAATAACTGCAATCTAACATGCTGAATTTCATTATTATTACCAAGATAGAACTTACCAGCAGTAAGTGTGTTCTTATTGCCGCCATTTTCAATGTCTTTAGCAATACCATCAAGGATTAATCCAAGGTCTTGCTTGCATCTTTCAGTTCCAGAACCACTACCATCAGTATTTCTTGGCATATCCAAAGAAAGGTCTGGATATCTAGAAATCATATCTGCTGCTGCTTTGTCAACAATTGCCGTTCTATTATAATTAATAAGATTTGCAGCATCACGGAATCTATACTGCGATGCCTCATCAATCTTATTAGTGTAGAGGGTATCACTATCATTCAGTACATAATCACCATCGAAAGGAATCTCTAAGTATTCATCTACCGTAGCACCGATAAACTCAACAACAGGAGCAACTCTAGTGATTGTTCCTAAGTGATCAACTGGAGTAGAGAGGTCAGCATTAGTTAGAGTGTCAATTACAATATCAAGTAAATTATCTGCCGTAGTCTTAACATCAGCACAGTCTCCTGTAGAGTAATTTAACTTACTAATAGCATTAGAAGAGGCAGAAACAAATACATGAGTATATCTTTGACCCTCAGGAGAAATACCAACATTAACTGTAATTGTAGTAGCAGCTACTGCAGTAATGGCAAGAACTTTATTGTAGAAGGGGTCGTCAATTCTAGGATATGAATGCTGTGTTTCATTATTGTCAGAACTGCAGGTGAAAGTAAGACTTGCTGCAGCAATAGAAATTTGGTCTGAAGTAGTTAAACTATGACTACCAATGGTCAGAACCATATCACCTGTTGCCGAATCATATGTCGCTCCCGTAGGAGTGAATTGTGTATATACTGTATTATCAGAATCTGTGAGAGTAGTATCAGTAAATTGTGATACCCCATGAGAACCAGATACGCTCCAAAGAACATTGTTAACAATATAAGGAATGATATCTCCAACCTTATTGTATGCCCATACAGTTTCATCAATCTCAGTCTCAACATGGTTGAGAGTTATGGCATTGAGGTCTGTTCTGTCAACATAAAGTTCTGCTGCATCCCAGATGTGACTATTTGAACCATTACGAAGATCCTCAACAATAGATTGGACAATATCTTCAATATCATCTTCGCAATTTACATTACCACCTGGGATTGCTAGAGAAGGATACTGTTGAGTCAAGAGATAAACAGTTTCTTTAGCAATAAAGTTTTTATTCTTCTCTAGTAAAGTTGCAGCATCCAAGTATCTGTGAGAATTTCCAGTGAATCCAGCAACTACTGCACTACCGTTAGCATCGGTATTTGCTTTAATTGCATCATTGTTAAAGAACTCACCTTTGGTAAAGTCTTCAGTACCAGACCAATCTTGAACAGATGTTGCTCCCTGTGTTTCGTCGAAGTGGAGTAATAGTTTTGTATTTGTATCACCTTGGAACATGCCATTACGTGGAGTAAAGGCAGCAGAATAACGACCAATATTAGAAACTCTAAATTCGTCAATGTATCCAGCGAAATTATCACTGCCAGCGTAATCAGAACCGATATGTACGGGTCTAGTTGTTCCATAGTTGGTAACGTCAGCAGTGTCTGTACCTTGCTGTACGCCGTCCAAATAAAGTCTTACAACACCTGCAGTTCTAGACACTGCAACGTGATACCAGGTGTCTACTAGGAGCGTTGTAGCGCCATTAATAGTGATTCCACCGTTAGTTCTATTGTACTGAATTGTATTGCCATTAAGGACCAACTGTGCAGCAGAATCGCTGACTACAGACCTAAAGTCGCAAATAACTTTTGCTCCCGTAGCAATAGTGGTTGTTTTGATGTAACATTCAAGAGTAAATTCACCCGTACCGAAACCAAAATTGGATGACGTTGCAATATCTAGATATTCGTCAATAGGAACTGCACCTACATTAACTGTAATTGTGGTAGCGGTAACTGCACTAATAGCACGAGCACTACCAGAGGCAGGATCAGTAGCACGAGGATATGTGTAATTATTAGTATTATTATCAGATCCACAAGTGAATATAAGTGTATTATCGACAATAGTTACTGTATCCGATGTGGTAAGCGCGTGCGCTCCAATCTCTAATAATAAGACTCCAGTGAATGGGTCGTATGTTGTTCCTGTATCTGCGGTATATGTAAGAGACCCATCAGAAATAGAATCTGCAGTTCCACTTACAAATGTATGAACATCAGTTCCTTTAGAAAGAGTTAAAGAACCAGAACCATACTTTTTATTGTAAGTATTGATTTGAGCACCAGCATTAAAGTTAACTGTATGTGCATCCGTTCCAATCGTTAAACTATTAGCAAGTTTACCGAGATAAACTACTTTTTGTGCTTGATTGAATCCAAGAACTTCTGCTTTAGTGTCTCTGGTACGAATAGTTTGTCCAAGAGTGAAGAATCCATTTCCAAATTCATTGGTTAATGTAAGTTTTCTTACAGAAAGATCTTCGTTATCAGTAAAATTACCACTTTCGTTACCAAATTCTAATTTGTAATTTCTGATGAATTCACCTTCAGTGAAAGCACCCGAAGAAGTGTCATAAGGAATGATGTAATGATTTACATTTTCATTTTCAGGGAATTTGCTATTGAACTCGGTTACATTATCACCAACTTCAACAACAGAAACTTGAGAACGTGAGATATCGTCAATAACAACATTAGGATATGTAATAGAAGCAATTCTATCAAACAGCAGACCAAAGAATGTAGAACCTTCAGAGATTTCTACTTGTTCAACTACTTCCAAAGTGGTTGGGTCTGTATATGGTGCTGTAGATGTGATTCTAGCAACAACCCCAGATTGTGAAGCGACAATAACATCATTCAATTGAATGTCAAATAATCCAGGAGTAGATTGATATGTACCAGTGGTCTTACTTAAGATAAGGTCATCGGTAATAGTAATGTCTGTACCATAGAAAGGAGAATTTTCTTGGTGCTGTAAAGAAGTAGTTCCTAACTGTGCCCTAGTGACATTAATAGTTGTAGATTCTGAATTATTAGTAACAGAATTAACGAGTACAATCTCACTTCCGATTTGATAGTTATCACCAATAGTGAATGCAGTACTAGCAACAGCCGCTGGATTATTTAAATCCGAATCTGTTGCGATAACTTCAAAATCAGTAGTAGAAATACCTACTGTATAGCGTAACTTAGCAACTGGTGTTTCTGCGCCCTTCTCAAGGTTGACATCTTCAACAGTAGCAGTATCACCCGTTAAGTTTTTAATACTCTCGCCAAAAATGAACAAACCATTATTCACGACTGTTGTCCCAGTTGCAAATAATGCACTGAATCCAGTAACATTACCTAGAACAAGTTCACTAGCAAGGAATTGAGTTCCTTCAGTAAAGAATCCAAATATTGTATTACCAACGACTGAGGTTACTGTAAGTCTAGACCCAGAACTAACACCATTAATAGAATTACCGACGAGAGGGAAAATACCACTAATACTAGTAAATTCAAGACGGACAGTAGTAATTTGAGAAATCTCAACATTTACATATTTGACACTTGCAGGAGGTTGAGGTGCTTCAGCAAATACAATAGAATCACTTTGAATTTGGAAGGAAGTATCTGGTGTTTGTACAACACCATTCAAAATAACCATCAATTGATTTGCATTTGCAATTACCGAATCACCATTATTAACGGTAAGTGGGAATGCTGTTCTAACACCGTCAAAGAGAGTTGAAATATCATCGACTCTTTGAACAATCGAAGTTAGAATATTCTCCGAAGAAGTTAGTCTTTTTTGACGGAAAAGAATTTCACTATTGTTAAAATCTTCATAGATTGGTTCTACTAGAGTGAAGTTCTGAATATTAGGAACAATTGCCTCATTAGCAAGTTCAACGGACTTGGTTAATTCAAAATCAGTTACCTTGTTGGGGATTGTAGTAAATTCATTAATACTGAGTTCACCAAAAACCTTGAATGATGCTGGATGAACATTTCTGATTAAAATGTCCTTCCACTCACTAATAGATACTGAAGACTTAACTGCATAAGAGAAATCTTGATAGTAGTAAGAGTCTTGAATTTTTTGTACAATCTCGGAAGGTTTGCCGACATCATCAATAAATTGACCAGTTGTCTTAGTGATAGGACCAACTTCAAGAACACCTCTTGCAATCTTCAGGTCAGAAATATTACCAGAAGACTTAGAAATGACGCCAGTAACACTATTGCCTAAGTTAAAGGATCCTGTATAATCTACAATCTTAAGAATTCTAGGTCCAACTTGCCATCCAGAGTTAGTAGAAACATATCCAGTTGCTGTTGCTGTTTCTAAGGCATCGCCCTGGTAAACCAGTTCTCCTTCTAAGAAGGTCGAAGTAATAACATTACCAACTGCTGCGCCACCGAAAGAGAACGTAAGTACTTGTTGGCGACCAGTACCAGGGTTAACGAATGCTAATGCATCACCCAATTCTGCGTTTGCTGCAGTGATTGCAATTTTTAATTGGTCATCCTCAAGGGAGTTTCCAGCACCAGCAATTGCATAGTAAGTATTTGTTTTAGTAAGTCTACCAACAGCACCAGATGCAATCGGAAGTTCTGCACCATCACCAATATCAACTACATCCAAAGTAATCTCAGAACCATTTTGAATTCCATGTGGGAAAGCAAACTGTAATAGACCTAAGTCTTGGTTGATAGTGTAGTTGAAGGAAGATTTGAGTTGAACTGTGGGTTCTGAAGAATATCCTGACCCAGGATCTTTAACATCAATAGTACTCAATCTACCATTCTTAATGGTTGCTTCTGCGATTGCTCCACTTCCACCACCACCTGTGATAACAACTGTTGGTGCTTGAGTATAACCAGAACCAGGATCTGTAACAGCAATGTTATCAAGAATACTAGTATTAGTTAATTGGGCGTTGATTGGGAACGAGATTTCAGGTCTTAAAGTGTAATCATGAGGATAGTCGAAACCAAAGTTGTTATTTTTAAGATTTTTAATCTTACCAATTTCAGTACCTAGGGTAAAGATTGAAGCACCAGTACCGAAAGATGGAATAACAACTTCTAATTCAGCACCAGAACCTGTCAATCCAGCACCAAGAATTCCAGAAATTGATTCAATATCAATTGTTGCTGTGGTATATCCTTTACCAGGACTTGTGACAGATACTCTTTGAATTTGACCAGGAATTACACCACCTTCATCATCCGTTCCATCAGAAACTACAATTTCTACAAGACCACCTTCACCATCACCAGTAATAGGAACACTGGAATAAGTTCCGACTGCATATTCAGTACCAGGAGCATTGATAGAAACTCTCTCAATATTTCTGGTCGATTGAATTGTGCTGATAATAGGCAGTTTGTTATAGAATCCACCAGAATTGACAATTCTTATATCACCAATAGAACCAACCGCTTTCTTAGAACTTGTGGTATAGGTAGTATTGATAATGTTTGCTGCACCTTCTGGTTGATTAATCAGTTTGAATTCAAAAATATTATCTCCACTAGTAATTGTTCCTCCAGAAGTATCAGTAACTTCAAATGTACCAACATATGGAGAGAAGGTAACATCGAGGTAACTATCGCCAATAACAGGAGAATCTGCACCTGTTCGTGAAGGATCGAAATAGTAAGAGATATTAGTAATAACATTCTCTTCTACTTTTAGTTTTACTGTAGGTGTTGGAGCACCACCGCCAGTAACACCTGGAGTTCCAACTCTCTCAATAGAGTTGAAAGAATACTCCAACTTATACAGAGGGTCTTTGGAGAAAGATAAGTTTCCACCAACCAGTGAAGAATGACTTAAATCAAACAAATACTGATGACCATAGTACATCTTCAAAACAGGTGATTTGATGAAGAAGTTAACAGTTGCTGCAGAGTCTGAAGGAGAGGATACTGCTGCTGCAGGTAGTTTATATGTAAATTCAATCGGACTGATAACTCTTTCTACTGGGAAGGAACCATCATACTCGTCATAATTTGCTAAACTTACCGTTCTTGTAGGATTACCATCAACAAACATTTGCTGACCAGCAGTCAAATAGTGTAAAGAGTCACTAATGACATATACAGTGTCGCTATTTGCAACCGCAGTTACTTGTAAAATCTTAGCAAGATTTGCAACTAAGGTAATCTTAGTTACGCCAGTAAGATTTGTAATTTGAATCGTCGAATATGCTGAATTATAAGAGACATCATTGGAACTTACATTGATAACCGATCCAACAACAAACGCAGAAGAACCAGAGACTTCATCAATTCTGATTGAATAGTCATCGTCAGCGTAATCTTTAAATTTAGCAAACTCGTCAAGATTATCAGTACCTCCGATAGTACTAGGAGCATCATAATCGGAAAGATCAATATCAAATGTTCCTGGTGTAGTATTAACTACTTGAGGGAACGTATATGAAATACTGTTATTATCACTCGGAATTGGACCTACTAAACCGTATGTGCTTTGCTCATTGAACTGTACAGTTGCCAAGTTTCCAATATTAGTATCATCAGACCAAGAATTGTTATTGACTGCCAAGTAAACTTTATTAGTAGTAGTATCTACTGATGTGATATATCCACTGTTTACAAAAGTGCTTCCTGTACGAAGTTCAAGTTTCGACCCTACTGTAAAATTGAATGGTTGATTAATAGTCAATTCTTGAATATTATCAATTTTAACTGTATTGCAGGTTTTAAAGTAGTACCTATCAGCAACGGATGCCTCAACCTTAAGTTTTTGAGAACCTGGAGATGGAACTGTAGCAGTTCTAGAACTCCAAACATCTCTAAAGTACGTGACAGTTGTAGTATTTTCTGTCATCGATGTTGCAGATTCACTATAGTCAAGAGACTGCAATCCTGGGTCTCCTAAACTATAACCAACATTAACCATCGTAATTTCATTTCCCGTTACAGGACTAACCGCAGTTCTGGTCCATCCATACTGGGTAGTTGCACCAGCTGCTGTTGCACCCAACCTGGCAGCATCAGCATTTTTATCAGTCTTTAATACGAATCCATTATGAGAAATAAGATCGTATCTATCTTGTTGCTCAGTAAACCAATCAGTATCAGTCCAAGTATATGCAAGAGCAACTGCATCAGCAACAGGAAGAACTAAAGGATTGCCAAAATCTGTGGGAGCAGTAGGAAGCACATAACGATTCCTAATACGAATATCGTCAAGGAAGAATTGTCCTTGCTTATCTGCACTGAAAGCACCAGAGGTAGTAAATCCTGGAGCATTACCAAAATGAATATCCTTAGAACCTAATTGAGTATTAGCAACAGTACCACTAATAACTTCAATACCATTTACATAAACTTTAAATAAATTTTCAGTTTTGGTTAGTGATATTAATTGCCAAGTATCATTAGCAAATAATCCTGTTTGTGACGATACTGCAGCAGTTCCGCTACTAAATTTAGTAGTATTATCGGTTACAACTAATTCTAATCTACCTTCATTTGCACTACCATCAGTATTATAGTATAACCAAATACCACCTGTGGTATCCTCACCATCACCAATCGCAATTAACGTATTGTAATCTGCACTAAGAGTATTTGCATTACCATTATCATCATCCTTGTAGATGAGGAAGTCGATAGTAAAATCGCCACCAATATTATTACCTAGACTAGAACCAGGAATTTTTGCTGCTGAATTTTCCCATGTAGAACTTTGTCCTGTTTGGAATCCATATATCTTAAGATATCCACCAGTACCGTCTACAGCAATAGAACCATTCAATCCAAGAGTGGTCATTGTATGATGACCTGTTGTATCAGAAAGATCGGTATCAAATCCAAACAGTCCCTCATTCCTATTCCAATATGTCTGTCCAGCAATATAGACATCACCTGAATTATCAACATTCAAAGTTTCGGCTACAATACCCTCAACATTATTTTCAGTAAACTTGTTAACTGTATGATTTAAAACTTTACCTTTATAATCAACCTTAACGTTAGCAACGGTTTGTTGCTCTGTAGTATTATCTACTCTGGTATAAACCAGGTTCAGATTGCCAAAGATATCAATTTTTGTTCTTGGAACTAAATTGATGTCTCTTCCAGGAACAGCATATGAATAACTCCAAATACCAACTCCATCAGAAGATCTAAATTTACCAATCCAGAAATTTTCTCTATTAATATCATTAGATCTTAATTGAAGAGTTGCAGAAATATACAGTTCATCAAATTCATCAATTGCAATACTGGGATTTAACAGACTGTATACATTATTAGAAACTTTTCTAATCCAGGAAATATCAATATTACTGACTCCTACTAATGCTTTACCGAAGACAATATCTTTATCTGCTTCAGAAACACTTGTAGATGTTTCCATTAAGAAGTATGGTTGACCATCAGACCCTAGAATAATGTCAAGAACTTTTTCATTCTGAGTATTAGATGTAAGTTTTCTCTTTACACTAAAGGTTCCTGCAGAATCTACTACTGCAATAAAACCATCATAGGGATTTGTAGAGTTTGTATTTGTATATCCAGAGATAATTAAACTATCAGTTCCATATCTGAGGATCTTAGTTACGTTATCAGAACGAGTTCCACCAGAAATACCAGCATATGCTCTTTGCCATTCTAAAGTAGCAGACAATCCATCATTAGATTCTGTATACTTACAGATAATGATATCGGGATTGTATGCATCTAAAATAGAAGTATTTGGTTTATTGACACCGACAACCCAAATACTCTTATTCTCAACGTAAATACTTTGGAATTCTGTATAAGCAAGACCTGAAGAAAGTTTTAGAGTTTTATTCCACTCACTAACACCAGATACAGAAAGTTTTGAGATAATAGCAATTGTATCGCCACTACTATCAGTAGTTTTACCACAAATATACGATTCCTTACTTTCCGTAACGAAAGTATCATTAATAATGACCTCATCTTCATTAACTATTGAAGAGATGTAATAATCAGATTTTTTGAATACTTGGGGATGAGAAAGTATAACTCTTGGATTAGTCGTATAACCATTACCAGAATTTAAAATATTGACTCTATTAACAGACCCAACTGAATCAACAACTGCTTCCAATTGTCCACTTACTCCATCACCATCAATGATAATTGTTGGAGGAATATCTTCGCTGTAACCACTACCAGATTGAGTGACATTAATTGTCTCAATACCTTTAAGTTGTCTGACTACAAATTGCTTATTGGTGGTCTCTATGTTTTCAGTGTAATCAACAAAAATCGTATCTCCAACAACAAGATTATGAGGTTCAGATGTTTGAAGAACACCGTAGTTTTCTGAATTTTTATATTCAAAATCATAGGATGCGATAGATTCGCCTTTAATTGTAGAAACCCTAGCAGAAGCACCACTACCACCTGTTTCTGAATTATCAAAGATTAATTTGTCATCAACCTGATAACTTACACCAGAATTTTCAATTACAAATCCTGTTACAGAGGCATTTTCAAACTTACTAATTGTTTCAACTTCAATATCAACTTTAGAATCAGTTTTTACCTTAGGGAAATAATCATAGATTTGAAGAGGGGGTTCTTCTAAAATTTGATCGGGATCATCAGTTTCATCTTGGTTGATAATACCATCTCTATTTTCATCTTCAACATCAAATAATAGCAATGTACCATCTTCTAATGTCAATGAATTCGTCGATGCATTAGGAGTTCTTTCAACGTCAATGTCAACATTTTCATAGGGATCGCGATAACGAACAACCCCAGTTGGAATATTTTGCTGAATAGCAGATTCGGAAAGATTTAAGTTATCTACAATGGAATTAAAACTAGGTCCGATGATATAAGGATATGCAGGATTGCCAGCTTCTGTAGAGTCAATTGTAACAAAATAGCAATATGTGCCATCTGGAAATTCTGGTGTTTTACAGAAACGACCATTATATTGGTCTAAGTCTCCCAGACTAAAGACATACTCATAATCTTCAACAAAAGTTCCTGCAGGATCGACACTTAATAAAGAACCTTCAGTTCTAATAGGGGTTGGATTTGAAGGACTTACCACCAAATCAGACTTCAATCTATAAGAAGTAGAGATTCTAACAATATTAGATGATTGATCCGTAGGGTCTTGATATCCATAAGGTCCATATATTGGAGTTCCGTCAAATGCCCAACCAATAATAGGAGAATGGTCCTTGTTAGATTCTAATGATGCTTCAGTAATAACACCATTAGTACTAACCAAGTTGTCCCCAAGAATGAATCTGAGTCTTTGTGGATTAGATAAGTGTGCATACTCTCCACCATACTGGTTATTATACCCTTCAAACACTGCTCCTTGAGAATCATCAAAAGTAGTAGATTCTTGTAAGTTATACGTCCATTGGAATACATTTGCATCGAATTGCGCTGCTTCACCAACAGAAACTAAGGTAATGACAGTAGTTCCTTGAACATAATTGATGCCTCGGTTTAGAAGTTCAATACTAGTAACTCTACCAGCATTTTCTCCAGCAGTATCAATAACTGCTCTAGCTTGAGCACCAAAACCAACACCCTGAATTTGAACCTCAGGTGCTGTAGTATATCCAGAACCAGCAGAAATAATTGCTACAGAAATAATTCTTCCATTATTGATAATGGCTTGAGCAACAGCACCAGAACCAGAACTCAATGTTACTGTAGGTTGAGAAGTATAGGAACTACCTTGAGACTGAATATTAACTTCTTTGATAGGACCACGAACAGATGCTGTTCCAGTTGCACCAGAACCTTCGCCTCCAACAATAGTAATAGATGGTTGTGAAGTATATCCAGAACCACCATTAGTAATCAAGATATTGGAAACTGTTCCTTTTGTGATAATAGCAGTTGCTGCTGCTCCAGAACCGCCACCACCAACAATAGAGATGAGAGGAGAACTAGTATAACCAGAACCAGCAGTATCTACAGAAATATTACTAATAGAACCATTCACAACAACCGATGCGGATGCTCCAGAACCGCCACCACCAGTGATGCTTAAATTTGGTGGTGATGCTGCATCATAATTTCTACCTGAATTCAAAATTCCAATGGATGTTAGGGGTCCATAAGTTTTGGAGAATACAGACTTATAAGACCAAACCGATACACCGTTGACCCAAGAACCAATAGGACCTGGATTAATTAAACTCTTAGTTGAGATAGTAGTTGTAGATTTTGGAAATCTATTCAGTTTGCGTTGGTTGCCTGGTAACAAAGCAGACCCAGGGAAAGGTCCAATATTATAATTAGGAATACCAGTTGAAGCAACATAAACGTAATTATCATTAAAGAATGAATTCAGTACGTTTGTAGTGTATACGGAGATATTTTTATTGATTGCAGCATCTGTTGACTTACCTTTATTCAAATCAACTGATACTAGGATGTTTCCTTGAGGAGCAACTAATGCTGTTTGAGGAAGACGATACTGGAAGATAAGATCACTATCTCTAGAAGTTACTTCAAATGTTCCGTTATAGATGATTGGATTTGCACCATATATGGTAACTTGGTCTCCAACCAAGACTCCATGAGGATTGGAGCAAGTTACAGTTGCTGATTGATTGTTATCTCCACCGAAAGTAATTCCTGAAACACTGATGAGTTTTTTGACATTATACAACCATGTTGTTAATAATGATTCATCACTACTACCACCAAGTTTAGCAACTGTTAATTTATCACCTGGAAGATAGTAAGAACCGCTGTCAGTAAGATTTGTTCGTTGAGCATCAACAATACCAACAATGTCCATTACGACTTCTTGAAGCGTCCCTTCATTCAGATAAACTCTGAAATTGGAAGTTACTTCAGTTGCCGAGTCCCAAACTTTAGGATCTGCTCCAACCGAACCAGTAAAGTTTCTAGTACACTCAATAAACTGGTTTAAAGACTTTTCTTTATAACGAACTACTTCTGTAGTACCAATTACAAATTCGCCGTTTCTTTCTGGCCAACCAATTGTGGAATCGACCGTAATGATACCAGTCTCTCCATCTAAAGGTTCTGCAAGTTTTGTTTTGTAAGGAACGATGAAAGAACCTTGAATGGTTTCTTCTGAAAGAACTAATTCATAAATTGTAGTATTTGAAGTGTTGATTGCAATATAATTTTCTACAAGAGCACTTGCATCCTTTACATTCACATCAGCAATATCTGCCGATTGTGAAATTAGTGCATCTTGAATATTTCTAGGATCACCACTGACTAAGGTTGCACGCAGAATGGTGTTAATAGACCAAGTTGCTGCAGATGGTTTGATAATTTGGTCTTTAGGATAAGAAACAGCAACAGTTTCTCCATATAACAACTTAAACAAGTAGGCAATGCTAAATTCAGTACCTTTTGTTTCGTAGAATCTTTTGATTGTCTTAATTGATGTTCTAACATCAATTGACTTATAGTCTAATTCTGGTACGTCGGGAAGATATTGTTCAACATACTTGTCCAGTAATCTTTTTATGAACAGAGCATCTAGACATTTTACTTCTGTATCTACCGAAGCTTCGGAAGCAGCAGTATTTGCAGAGAATACTGCATTGCCTTCTGCATCATACGATGTAATGCCACTAGATGCCCTTGCACACCCAATGAACTGTGCTTTCTTATAATTCCTACCTGATTGAAGAACAGAGAACCCTGTAATCTGATTAATGCCGATCTCACATGATGCTTCTGCTTCAGGTGGACTTTGAATAAGAACTACAGGAGGATTTGAAATATCATAACCAGAACCAAAATTAGTGACATTGATATCAGTAATTCTACCATTAAAGATAGACGCTACTGCAGTAGCACCAGTACCAGTACCACTATCAATGATATACACAGAAGGAACATCTTCATAACCATTACCACCGTCAAGTAGTTCAATGGTTGTAAGTCTTCCATCAGCATCGATTACACTCTCCAGTACTTGAGCACCAGTTGGTTGAATCAGTTTGATTCTAGGTGTAGTAGTATATCCTTGTCCACGATTGTTGATGGTAATTCCAGTCAGTTTTCCATCAGTAATTACTGTAGTAAACGATGGATTGATTGGGTTACTTCCAGTTGGTGTATCAATATAAATCAATGGTGGTGTGGTATAACCTTCACCTTCAGAGATGATAGGAATCGGACCAGAAATACTACCATCAGCAATAGTTACAGGACCTATTTCTGCTCCACCAGGTTGCTTGAATGTAATTCTTGGGATAAACGTATATCCACTACCAGAACTATCCAGTTCCAATGCGGTGACAGCACCATCAGTTACTATTGCTCGGATTGAAGAAGTGACAGAATCTGCTAAAGATGGAGATTCAATTTGTACAATAGGTGGATTTGTTTCGCTATATCCCTTACCACCACTAAGAAGTTGTAAATTCTTGATTCCATTAATTAACGCTTCTGCCGCTCCACCATTTCCACTATCTCCAGTAGAATTGATTGTAATTTTAGGTGGATTTGAAAATTTGTACTTGGAACCCGTTTCATTGATTTTGACAGAGGAAAGACCTCCATTATCATCAATTCTTGCATATGCAGATGCGCCAGAACCAAAAGAAGGAATTGGTGCTTCAATAGAAAGAAGGGTTAAACTTCTACCACTAAGAGGAGCAAAGTTTCTAAAGATGAATAAATCTTTATCAAAAACAAAATCTCTCTTGGGTACAAGTAACTGATTATCGTAATATGCAAGGATATATTCATCCGAGTCGGGAATATATGCTGCTGAATTATTAGTAATTTTAAATTCTTTGACACCATCACCAAATGAAGGTGAAATATTGTCTAGAACAATAATATTATTTTCTACAAAACCACTAAGAAAATTAATACTGGACAATTCTTCGCTATCTGCAGGAAGAACTTGTCTCGGTGCAGTAGTGAATACAATATTCCCACTGTCTACAGTAAAATCTACTCCAGGAATGAGATACTCATCATAAACCTGAACAATTAAATGATTTGCACTTGGAGGAACAATTGGTCTGTCTTGAGAAGTTAATGGAAAACTTCTAGTTACACCATCAAAATTTCTAAGTGGACTTTGCAGTTCTACCCATTTTAATTTAACCTGGTCATAAGAAATACCAGGACCTAATGAAATATTTGGTGAAGATTGACTTTTTTCATAAAAGATAACTTCGTCACCAATTAGAATGCTTCCATTCTCTTCTAAAAACAGTTCAACACTTTCAACAGAAATTACATTGTCTGTTGCAGAAACAACTTGAGAAAGTTTAGTTTTCCCATCTAAAATATCAACATCTAATTTATCAATATCTAAGTAATTTAGAAAATTGTTAAGAATGTTTTGTCCTAATCCCGTTTTCTCCTGGGATTTGTAGTAATACTCAATAAATTTCGAGAACAATTCATATTCAGACCCAATAAACCCAGGGAGTTGATTAGGAATTGCTTGAGAGACCTTATTAATACTCATCTAACTACGTGAAACAGGCGGATGTGTTTAGAGAACCAGAGTTATCGATATCACCAACATCAATCGTTGTTGGGATTACATTATATACCTTAGGCGTCAAACTATTTAGTGGGATTGTAGATGGCAATTGAGTTCCAATTGGGGATACAGAAACCTCTGGATTGACGATATTGATAATTGTTCCAGGATCAGAACCAGGGACAACTGAATTGTTTGATGGAATTACCAATACAGGGATTTGCAGTCCATCAGGCAATAGTGTAGGGTCAGCAACTGCGCCAGACCCAGTATTATTATCAGTGATAACAATTGCATCTGATGCTGGAATACCATCACCAGCATTAATGACATTGATTGGACCAAAACAAATCTCACCACTAGAGTAATTTACAGTTCCTGCAGATTCACTAGTATAAACTTTTCTGTTGCCAGAATTATAGTAAGTTCTTAGATTGCCATATCCATCATCTTCAAATTGCTGGTCAACTCCAGGTCTATCAGCAGTTCGGAAATTTCCCGATTGAATGACAGGTTCCTTCTTACATTCTGTATTATCATCAGCATCTTGAGATGGAGCACTATTATAAATTGGCGACCCAGTAGAAACGCAATAGGTATTAGTTTGGTTGGTGGTTGGATTGATATATTTCAGTACAGTAATCTGTAAAGATACATCACTAATACACTTATTAGAAAGAACGATTGCTCTTTCTAAAGACTGGGAACTAAATGTCGCATTAAAATTATTAATCTGAGTTTGAGTCGCCCACTGATTAACAGAATCAGAAATGTCTGTTTTAATTTGTGTACTAGTTGCTCCACAACCAGTATCATATGTAATGAATATTTTGGGATTAATGTAGATATTGTCTGGATCTCTAATTACAGGTTCGATAGATGCCATTGCATACTGTCTTAACTGTTCAGAAATAGACTTTTTGGTCTGGTCATTCAATAGCGAACCAGTCCTAGTTTTAATTGCAACAAACACCTTTCCATAAATCGGTGGATTTAAAGAATCTCCACCGTATGCAACCACCGCTTGAGCATTATCATAAAGATTTTTAGTAATTATTTCATAATCTTGTGCTGTAACTGCTCTGTATTGAGCAGAATATGCTCTAGGTGCATTGAACTTAATAGATTCTACTGATTCTGGATTAGTACCTAATTGAGATTTTGCTTTTACTGTCATATCAAAAGCATTTGGTGTATATCCACTGCCATTAGAATCTACTACAGAACCAATAAAAGCAAACGATTGCACATTATTTGCTTCAACACCAGAGGTAGTGATATACGTCAGTTGTACGACCTCTCCATCCTTCACAGAGCGTCCTACAACATCATCACCGAACTTGACTTCATATCGCATATCATCGCCCTCAGAGAGGAAATACGCCCTAGTGTCGGAAGTTAAGTTAGTGATATTCTCAACTTTAGAATACAAGTCAGAAGTAACAGATGTTTCGTTTGCTTTTACTTTTACAGAAAGTGTAGAAATATCTGCGTCTTGGGATTGAAGAATGTATCTTTGTTTTGCAAAAGTATTGACAATATAATTATAGTTGATTAATGCGCCTTCATAGATTTCAATATTATCAAATGTTGCTGCACCTGTAGATGGATTTACTGCTGTTGTAATATCATCGATAATATTCCAAATATAATTACCACCAGTACAGATAGCACCCTTTCTGATTGTAATGGTGGAAGGGTAGAATCCACCGACTAATACTGTGTTTATATCTAACTTCAAACAGGCCCTAGATGCCCTAATTGATTTTGGTGTATAATTTAAAAGTTTTGCTGCCTGGACTACATTGTCCCTTAAAGTAGCAGATGGTAAAAATGCTTCATTCATTGCCATGTTAGCAGTGAATGCCGAATAATAAGTATTGTATGCTAATGTATCAATAAGATACGAGAGTGACGAACCATCGAAATCATAGTCGGTAAACTCATCCCTAGTTCTTAGGTAAGACTTGATTGAAGACTTAATATCTTCAAAATCTAATGCTGTTAAATTATTTGGTTGCATTATTCGGGTCTCTGTAAAACAAATGAAATCGATTCGTTGATCGGTATACCAATTATCTTATATACTATAGTAATAGAGATTTTGTTATTCTCATAGATGGGAATAACATCAACTTTATTGAGACGCACTCTTTTTTCAAATTGCTTTATAGTAATCTCAATTTCTTCTCTAATTGCATCTATAGTAAATGCATCTAGGGGTTCAAATAATAATTCAGAAACCCTAGATCCAATCAGAGGTTGAAAAGGTTTTTCACCAGGAACAGTCATTACTAAATTTTTGACTGACTGTTTAATCGCGTTTTCATTAGTAAGAACACTCACGTCATCAGTAAATAAATTTCTAGCAAAAGAAATACCAAAGTCTTTAAAAGATCTTGAGTAGCTTACTTCCTTTGACGTGATTTTCTTGAGGGTCATTCTAATATACCGCCGTATATTTATTTAGGCGTTAACTTAACCTTTGCCTTGACCCCTATAACGTTTGCGAGCATTGTTTCTACTGGACGATGCATACTTAGTATGAGCACCATTTCCTTGACGAGTCTTTTTTGGTTGTGACTCGATACAATTTTGACCGCTAAGTGATTTGGAACGTGTTGCCATTAGGTTACTGCGCCTCCTGACGCTTCAATGAATACATTTGGACTACTGCCTGTTATGACAGAATTGCATGGAAATGCCGTAGTTTTATCTCCTAAAGGATCTCCGAATCTTGTAACTCTTTTGTTGTTAACAAAAACAGTAGTTACAGTAGAAAATGCTTTACGAGAATGACCAATAGGTAGTTCTCGACCCCCAGCAGTACCTTGAGTACACCAGAATGCTGGACTATTCAAGGTTACGAAACATTTATCCCCAGTCGAAGTAGTAGTGTGCTGTGTGGGCGTTGGGTGGGGTGTTAGAATATCCTGGTCGAGTATGGGAATCATACCATTAACAATTACTGGTGCAATATTTGTTGGTGGTTTAACAAGTGGAAGTTGTGCCACTGGTGGCCAAAGAGTGACTGCATCCATTGCAGTCACAGGCATTGCTTTGATACGAGGGTCTAGGGGGATATGAGGACATCCACCTAAAGTTCCACCACCCAATCCTGGATGATGAGAAGAACCAGAACCTAAACCATGCCCTGAACATGTCCCCATATAGAGACCCATTCCCATTGTCATTTTTTAAACCTCCAATAGCGGATTACCATATGCTTTTCCTGCTGCTACTGCATTTTGTGCAGATCTTGACATATCATGAAGAAATAACATTTCTCCGCTAACAGACCAAGATGCACACCCAGGACCAAAAGGTCCTGTCATGGTACAAGATGAAGACGCTGTAGTTGCTGCTCCTGTTGTGGGGTCCGTACTTGAAGTAGGACCAGGAATAGTTAATACTGGCGGCGGGCAAAGAGTGGTATTAATACCCTCCGCCACAGGTCTACAACTTAGCGTAACATTAATAGTTGCTCTAGAAGCAGTATCAGGACTATATTGTTTTATAATATATTTAGTGTTCTCGGACCCATAAGGTAAGTTACCGAGTCTACCCTGAACTGTCTCAACTAAAGTATCTGGCACATCATTATACGAAGGAATCACATCTTGTGTAAGACCACGTAAAAGAGTACTAGTTCTCTCTTTAATGTTAGCTTCTTCCTCTACGATTGCACTTGCTAAATCTTTTTGAGTTAATCTACCCAAATGCGTCATATCGGAAGGTTTATTCATTATACCATACAATGGTGCGATAACACCAGCACTGTACAATGATTGTGGTTGTACATCTTTTCTTCTAGATTCAGGGTCATACTTAATGTCGATGTTATTTCTATTCGTAGTGAACGTAATCTCCTGTGGATTTGAATCTATTTGCTCTTTAATCAAGGACATATCAGGATTTGGAGTTGGAGCAGCATCATAATACTCCTTATATCGCTCTGTGTGCCCAGCTTCGTATCCTGCATTCTTATATGTTGTCCTATCTTGAGACAAAGTATTGGCAACAAAGATTGCAGGAGGGTCATTATCATCATAAAGACTGCCACCATCAACAATTGAAACCGAAACTAACTGCCCACCACTAAAAACACCCTCAACAACTGCTGCACGACCTGCAGATGAAGGTGGACCAGCAGCAACTAACCTCGGTTCATTACCATTTAACTCCGATCTCCGCACTTTACTGCCCGAAAACTCAATATTATACCCCGTTACTACTCCATTTGTAACAGTTGTAGTCACTCGCGGCAATTTTACTTCATTAAAAATGTCTGGTGACCGCTCATCACGACTCAATGTCATATATTGAACAGATTTTTCTATAAATTCATACTTACCGACCAAACATGCACGGTCTGGAATGCCATAACCCGCTTTTGCGACGATAACATGCGCTCTATCAGAGACATATGACTGCTCTTTTATGAAATTATCCCCATCTCCTGACAAATAAATGACATGATGTGGAAAATTATC
>Ga0098049_1000074_pt1 | contig 35228 bp, 30 predicted proteins | sample 13BtaG_FD_92582 | JGI IMG/M metagenome (GOLD analysis project Ga0098049, IMG submission 92582) | Marine viral communities from the Subarctic Pacific Ocean - 13B_ETSP_OMZ_AT15268_CsCl metaG | ecosystem: Environmental > Aquatic > Marine > Oceanic | place: Subarctic Pacific Ocean | collected...
TGGATTTATCGATATTGCAGGTACTTCAAATGAAATTGATGTTGCTTATGCATCTGGAGATAACAAGTTTACCTTTAGCTTGCCTTCAACCATTAACGCTGCAACTTCTGGTAATGCTGCAACAGCTACTAAGTTTGCTGCAACTAAGAACATCGGTATTACCTCAGGTCCAGTGACCGCTGCTAATATTGCTTTTGATGGTTCAGGAAATGTTGCAATGACTTCTGCTATTGCTGACGATGCAATTACTAATGATATGATTGCTAACGACCACCTTACTCTTGCTGCTGGTAGCGGGACCTCTAATGACATTCTCCTTGGTGGAACTCTTACTATCAGCGGAACTAATGATGAGATTGAGACTTCTATCTCTGACGATACTATTACAATCGGTTTACCTGATGACGTGACCATCGCCGGCGATTTAGCTGCTGGTGGTAATATAACTTCAACTGGTAATGTTGTTGTTGGTGGTAATCTTACTGCTGCAGCTGCTACCGTGACTCTTGGTGATACATTGTTAGAGCTTGGTGTAAATAATACATCAGCTGTTGACCATGGTTTCTATTCACAACGTGGCTCAAGTAGCTTCTGTGGATTCTTCTTCGACGAGACTGACGATAAATTCAAACCCTTTACACACGATACTGAGCCTTCATCTGACCAAGTTGCTGTTTCTGGAAATTATGCTAAGGGTGCAATGGACATTGGCGCTCTAGAAGCTACTTCTATCGATTGTGCTGGTCTTGCTACAGGTGAATTCCGACTAGAAGGTAGCGCTCCGGCTTCTGTGTCTGCTTCAGGTACAGCTGGTGATATTCGCTTTGACTCTAACAAACTTTATGTTTGTGTTGGTTCGAACTCTTGGAAAGCTGTTGATTTAAGCACGTTCTAAGAATAACGAGGATGATTAGAGTTTAAACTTCTAAATTTACCTTTATGTTTTATTTAGGTTTTTTAGAATGTTTAAACAGCAGTAATGTAGATACCCTCGTAGTACGAAGGTGGGCCAATTGAGGCAAGTCCGGGATGGTGGGTCCCGGAAAACGTTTTTGAAAGAAATTTAGATGGAAAGTCATGTAGCTATATCAATAGGAACTATAATCGCCGGTTTAGGTTTCTTTTTTGCTTGGCACAAAGATGCGAAGGAAACGGCAAAACAAATACAGAAACTCGAAACAGAAGTTGAACAACTTAGAGAACAACGTCAGGACATAAGAGACTTAAAAGGAGAAATCTCCGACTTAAAAAACGACATGACCCTAATGAAACAAACTTTGACTAGAGTTGATACAAACATTACACATATAATGGAAGATAGAAGATAGGAGAGTAAACATGGCATCATTATGGAAACGACTTTTAGGTGTACCAGAAGTTGCACCACCTCAAATTAGCTTCATTGAAGAGGATGACCCAAACAGTTTAGTCTTGGATGAGTTAAAAAAAGAAGCTTTGTCATATGAGATTAATCCTTACGACATTGCTAATTCAGAAATGATGCAAAGTGTTTACGACAGTGCTGGAAAGGAGTATTACCTTGAAGTACTGGAGGATGGGAAGATAGGATATAACACCTTAGAACATCTATCAAAACACCCCTTGATATCTGCAATCATACAGACTAGAGTTAATCAAGCTGCAGAATTTGCACAATACTCAAACGACGATGATTTAGGGTTTGAAATACGTCTAAGAGACGAAAAAGCGGAGCCGACACCGGCTGATTTAGAAAAAATGGACGAAATAAAAAGGTTCATACAGGATTGTGGAAGTGAGTCTATAGACTTCGAGCTAACATTCGAAGGATTTATAAGACAAATTGTTAGAGACAGTCTAATATACGACCAGTGTAATTTTGAAGTTGTAAAAAACAGGAAAGGAGACGTTATTGGTTTTCTCCCTGTTGATGCAACAAGTATTAGGAGAACAAAACTTACTAAACAAGAGAAACAAAAAGGAAGACGAGACCCTGATAAAGCTGCATTCTGTCAGGTAATAGAGGGCAAAGTAGTAGCAGAGTTTGGACAAAGAGACTTATGCTTTGGTGTAAGACGTCCAAGAACTTCTATGAAAAGTAAAAAGTACGGTTATCCTGAATTGGAAGAGTTGTTAAGTGTTATACAGAACTTAATGAGTGCTGAAATATATAATGCTTCAAACTTCAATAACGGAATAAGCGCAAATGGTATAATTGCTATTAAGTCTAAAATGGACCCTAAGTTATTTAGAGTATTTAGACGTGAGTTTTACCAAATGCTTACAGGTGTTAATAACGCTAAACGTACTCCTTTAATACAGCTAGACCCTGAAGGTGATGAAGACATTAGAAGTATTTCTATGGGTTCTTCGAATAGGGAGATGGAATACAATGCTTGGATTAGTTATTTAATCAAAGTATTATGTGGTGTATATCAGATGGACCCTGCAGAAATAGGATTTGTTTTTGGTAGTGAAGGACAAAGTTCTGCATTGATTCAAGCAGACCCAACTGCACGTGTTTTAATGGGTAAAGAAAAAGGTTTAAGACCACTTATTCGTTCAATACAAAGCTGGATAAATAAGTACATCATACATCAGATTGACCCAAGGTTTCAGATTTCTTTTATTGGTTTAGATAGTATGCCAGGGAAACAAAAGATTGAAATTGAACAACATCGCATGAAGTATATGACAATCAATGAGATTAGAGCACTTCATGACTTAGACAGAGTTGAAGATGGCGATTTAATAGCTGCACATTTTGGTACGTTAAAAGCAAAAGACATGGTTAACGTTAACAATAAGGAAATTACAGAGATAAAAACAGAAGCAGCTGCAGAACAGGCAGAAATAAAAGCCGAGCAGGTACAAAAAAAAAGTAAAGTAGACTTTGATGGTGATGGACAGGAGCATCCTGCACAATACTTCGAAGGTTTAGATGAAGCGACTGCTCGTAAAAGAGAAAAAGAAATAGAAAGACGTAAAAAAGTTTTTGAAGAAACTGGAGAACGAATTTATGCTCCACTTCCCGGAGACGAAGACATAGAGAAAAAGAAACAAAATAAAGGTACTAAGTCTAAGAAAGCTGACGAAGTACGTGAAGAAATAAAGAAACCTGGGAAAGACGAGTTCATTAGAGCTTGTAGTAAAGTTTCAGGTGTTTCTAAGAAAATCATTGAAGAAGTTTATGATAAAGGTTTAGCAGCTGCTGCATCTAGTGGAACAAGACCCGGTCAAACTCCACAGTCTTGGGCAAAAGCTCGTTGCTATGCCTTCTTATTTGACAGTAAAAGTGGTGCAAGAAAAGCTGATAAACATTTATGGGATAAACACTTAGAAAATAAACGTGAAAAAGCTAAGAAGGCTATGGAACTTTATAAGAGTGAAAACTTTGTTCCAACACAAACAGTTGCAGAAGAAGCTAAACGTGGTATTAAAGCAATAGAAGAACACGGAAGTGATGCAGCTACTCAGGTTGGTAGAGTTAGAGCAAGACAACTAGCAAATAGAGACCCAATATCATATGAAACTGTAAAACGTATGAAAGCTTTCTTTGATAGACATGAGAAAAACAAAGAAGTCGGAGAAGGCAAGGAATGGTATGAAGACAAAGGGTTTGTGAGTTGGTTGCTTTGGGGGGGAGATAGCGGTCGTAAATGGGCAGAAATGATAATAGAACGCAAAGAAAAAGAAAAAAGTAAATAAAAATAGAAACTTTGTTAATATATAGTCTATATAAAGGAGAGAAACATGAAAGATTTAGAAAAAAACGTAGAACTCTGGTATAGACTATTAGACAAACAACAAGACAAAGTTATTCCAGCTAAATGGTATTTATAGGAGTAATTTATGTCATCATTTATGCAACTACTCCATGAGGCCAGAGAAGAAAACAAAATTAAAACAGAAAAACTAGACACTGTCTTGAATGATTTATCTAAAACTGATTCTAAAGACATTGACTTATTTAGTATGAATGAAGAAAAACATATTGAACCTTTAATAGAAGAAGAAGTTAAACCTGAAAAGGTTGTGAGTATTGGAGACAAAATCATACAAACTTCAGCTAATGCACTTTTATGTAAAAGCCTAAAAGGAAGTGGAGCATCTAAGAGATTAGCAAAAGCTATTAGTGTAAGAAAACATATTACTCCACAACAGCTTAAGAAAGCGTTTAATATACAGAGTAGAGTTAAACCTGCTCATCATAACTATCAACTAGTAGGCGGAGATGCAATGATGCAGCTTAAAACACTATTAGAAAGCGGTACCACACTTGGTGTTGCACTAGAGACAATATATAAGGATTGATTATGAAAAAACTTGATGTATTTAGCTGCTGGTCTCCACTTGACCTAAGTAAAGCTAAAGAAGATGATGGTGCACTTGAAATAGAAGGTATCGCATCATCAGAAGCAGTTGATGAAAGTGGAGAAGTTATTCTTCAAGAAGGCTTGGACTTTAGTTATGCACTTAAACGTGGTGTATTTAATTTAGAACACTTAAGCGGACCAAAATATGTTTTAGGACATCCTTCAAAAATTTTCACAACAACGGTTGACGGTAAAAGAGCAACTGGAGTACGTGGTGTTTTATATACTAAGAAACAAGAAGTTAAAGAGATAATTGAAACTGCACAAGCAATGAAATCTGCTGGCGGTGGACGAACTTTAGGTTTTAGTATCGAAGGTAATGTATTAGAAAGAGATAAACGTAATCCTAAGGTCATCAAGAAAGCTCGTGTCCTTAACATTTCTATTACTTCATCACCATGTAATGCAGATGCAACTATGAAACTAGTAAAATCTATACTTGAAAATGAAAGCAATGAGGTAAAACAAACTATGGAAAAACATTACGAATACTCTGACGTTCGAATGTCGTATAGACAAGCAAAAATGTTAGAAGACTACTCAATGAAACTTTGTAAGTTGTTAGGTATGCTACCTGACGATGCAGATATGCCAGAATGGACACAGGCTAAAATTACAAAGGCTCTAGATTACTTACAGGCGTCTTACCATTATCTCTGTATTGAGATGGGTGAACAAATGGAAGAAATGAAATCATACAAAATGAAGTATGAAAAAATAATGCAAGAGATGAAGATTAAGGACATGGAGCCTACTCCAGAAGGTCCCGGAATTCATCCTACACATGAAGAAGATAATGATTATACTACAAATGATAAACCCTATGGTTTAGGCAAAGAAGTATACATAGAAGACGTATCCATTCAGGCAGATGCTGACGCTGATGAATCAGGAAGTATGGCACCTATCTCTATGGAGAGTTTAGAAGAAGAAGTTTCATCAATGGACTTTGACTTATCAGATGAAGAGATTAAAGAAATAGTAATGAGACTACTTCGTGAGTATCCTGAAATTGGTAATGACAAAGTTATGGAGCTAATTCATCAGATGATTGCACGTAAAATGTATTACAAAATGAAAGAAAAAGAAGAAAAATAAGAATTCGTGCAAAAATAAATACACTTTTTTTTAGCGTAATTTATAAAAAACAGCTTGAGGTATATAAATAGTATTAGGTGCTCGTGATGCATTTGCTATCGGCAGCGCAAATACTTTGCTTAAGATGTTATTTATTTATTGCAAAATATAGATACACTATTAAGACACAAGTCAAAATCACTTATAAAACAAATAAGGAGTTAACGCAATGAGTGAAATCAACACAAATAATGTTGAGAACGTTCTGAATCAAATTAAAGAACAACTCGACAATGAAACAAAAGTTAGTGAGACCATTGCCAAAAACGCCGATAAGCTCATCGAAGCACAACTTGAGAAGTTTGATGCCCTCTCAAAAGCAGTTGATGAACTTTCTGGTAAGATGGCAACAGTCACGGAAATGTTTGCTAACCTTAATATCCCTACTAATGAGGATATTGAGAAGCACATTGAAGTTAAAGCTGAAGAACTCTCTAAGTCATTTGATGATAAATTCGAAGACCTAGAGAAAAATATCGAGACTACTAAAGTAGAAAACGAAGAACTCGTTAAAAAAGTCGAAGTACTTGAAAACGAGCCTGTTGTTAAATCTACTATTGAAGTTGAAGACAAACCAGAAGTTGTTGTGGAAACTATTGAGAAGTCCGTTGAAGGACCTACTCGTGGAGACCTCATCAACAAAGCCCTAGAAGAAATATCTACTGCAGATACACACCGACGTTCTGAGCTCTTTAAAGCTGTAAGTCAGCTTGAAGCAGGCGTTTCCATTAAAGACATCAAACTATAATATAAGGAGAATAATGATGCAATTACCTGGACTAAATGAAAACATTAATGTTAACGAGCTCACTCGCTTGAATGATGCTCTTAAAAAGAATAGCAGTGTTGGTTATCAAACACCTGCTGTAATGGACGGAAGCTTTAGCCCTCTCGTTCCACAATCAATCGAAGGAACCTTGGCTAGCGCTACTCATACTATGCGAGACTTAGTATTGTGGCCTATGCTTCCTAAGGTACAAGTTTCTAACACTGTACATGAGTACGCTGTAATCAAAGAGCACGGCATCGACATGGACCCGTTCATCTCTGAAGGTGGCGGAAGTGCTTCTAGTTTTGGAAGTTCACAGTCAAGCTATGAGCGTAAATCTGTTAAAATCAAGTACATGGCAGAAAGACGCCAAATTTCAGACGTATCAACTCTAGTTGGTATCATCGGAAGCAATCCTAATGCACTTGCAGAGGAAACTGAGCGTGGTACAATGAGCCTTCTTCGCAAAGCAGAAGTTCAGCTTTTCCACGGTGACGAAGACGTTCAAGCTAAAGGTTTTGACGGCGTTCTTAAGCAAATCGAGCGTGACCTAAGTGGCGCTCGTGATGCACAACTTGGTGGTAAACCTTTCTCTACAAACCAAGAAGATGTTGCTGGTAATGCTCTAAGCGCTATTAAGCTTCATGACGTACTTGGTGAGCTTCACAGTGCACCTCGTTTTGGTAAGCCAGACGTAATCATGGTAGACCCTAAACAGTACAGCAAATTGATTGCTGATTCTGCTGCTAATGGTCGTCATGATGCAATGCTTCTCGTTAACCAAGGAGACCAAGGTACTCTTACTCTTGGCGCTGGACCACAAATCCACGTTATGGGACCTATGGGACCAGTACCTGTTGTAGCTGCTCCATTCCTTAATCGTCAGCTTCCTCCTCCTACAGTTGGTGCTGGTGATGCAAGTCTTCGTCCTCAGGATGTGACTTTCGCTGCTAATGCTACTCAGCTTGCTCAGGCTTCATTGTTTGATGCTTCTGGTACCGGTGATGGACATGATGGTTCTGTTAAATATGTAATCGTTGCTGTTAATGCACAAGGTTATTCTTCACCAGTTATTTCTGACGCTGTAGACGTTAACGACGGTGATAAGGGAACTTTCCAACTTAACTCACTTGCTCGTAATGGTGATTACTACCGTATCTACCGTACTTCTTGTATGACTGCTGGTCGCGCTGCTGCAATCACTGACGCAGAAGTTTTGGCAGAAGCTAAACTCATTGGTGAATTCTTACCTGCTGAGTGTGTTGCTGCGGCATTTGTTGACCAAGGTGTTGAGCGTTATGACTGTGGTCGCGTTCTTATCGCTTCTATGGACCAACAGGTTTGTGAATTTGCTCGTCTTCTTGACTTCTTACGACGTCCTCTCGCAGAGACCGGCGCAGCTAAGCAGTTCTTACTTATGCTCTTTGGTTCACCTATCGTTAAGGTACCTGGCAAGAACTTCGTACTTCGCAACGTTAAACGCTAAAAAATTAGTGTTGAATCTGGAGAGACTATATAACGTGTTTTTAAAATCAAAAAACTTGTTGTATTAGAAGACAGTTTTTTTCCCTTCCTTGGTACTCTCTCTCCGCCGAGGTTGGGTTTTTAAGGCCTCAATAAAATAATCACGACGTTTAAGCACAGTTAACTTTAACTGGACATATATATAAACATATAAAACGTTGTTAAGATGACTACTACAATCACATAACGTATTAAGAAAGGTACAATCCAAATGGCAATAGGAATAAGAGACATACTTACTGTCGATTACTTAAAAAATACGCTGTTAGTAGGTGTGTCACTACTCGATGATGCAGGTCAACCATATCCGGATGATTTGTTTAGTAATGCTATAGAACAAGCTATATCACTAATAGAAGAAGAATTACAAATAGTAATTGACCCACATTCAACGAGAGGTGAACGCCATGATGCAATCTCTCAAAATAGAAGAAGTTGGTGGGGTGCCACTTTAGACAGAAGACCTTTAAAGTCTGTAGATAAGCTAACAATAAGTTATGGCAACTATCCAGAGACTGACATACCTTTAGAATGGACAAACATAACTTCAGAAGTTGGTGGGTCTGTACATTTAATACCGACTGCTGCAACATTAGGAACATTTAGTTTTAATAACTCAATACCTTTGTTAGTAGACCCAATATCAAACTTTAGTTATCATGAAAGAGTACCAGCTTACTTTAAATTTGATTATACTTCAGGATTTAATTTCATTGAAGGTACTATAACAATACCACAAGGTTCCACAGAGGTACTAGATATTGCGATAGCAGAAACTTTAGTAGATAAACCTAATTTTCTATTTACAATAACAGATGATGGAAACGGCAACGTTGTAGGAGCTGCTGCACCAAAGATTAAAACATTTAATGTCGGAGACGACAAGTTTAGTGTAGAGAGTAATTTAACTCCTGCAGTTTCTGATATGATTATTAGTTATAAACTTTATACATGTCCTAACTTATTACTTAAATGTATATCATACGTTGCTGCATTACTACCTTTAGATACTGCAGGTGATTTGATTGCAGGTGCCGGTATAGGTAGCTTTAGTATTGGTGTTGATGGACTAAGTCAAACAGTTAATACAACATCATCAGCGACTTCTGCTGGTTATGGAGCTAAAATGATAAGTTATAGAAGCCAGCTTAAAGAAGCAGTAAAAATACTTAAAGGTAAATACCGACTAAGTAAGATTGCGATGTTTTAAATGCAGCTGCCTACACCTAATCAAAGACTAGAAAGAACTCGTGCAGACTTTATAATGCGTGAGTTTAGACAACTCATTAAACAAAAAGGTTTAGTAATTACATGGGACCAAACTATAGAATGTCCTTGTAATCAACAAAGTTCTTCAGAGTTCGGATTAGACTTAGCAAATGTCACGGACATTAACGCAGAAGCTTCTTCAAATAACCCAGACTGCCCATCATGTGCAGGTACAGGTTTAATAAGACATTCATCACAACAAATACAAGGAATATGTACTAACGCTGAAGGTGAAGAATTAAATGGAAGTTATGGTGTTTTAAGGACAGAAGAAATAAAGTTATCATTAGAACCAGAACATCTTCCTTCATATGGAGATAGATTCAAACTAAATAATTCTGTTATAATATGGAGAGAAATCAATACTGTTGATGCTAATGGTAAAGTACAGACCACAAGACCTATTATTTCTAGAACGCTAGACTTATTAAATGGTCAAGAAACAGTTGGTGTTTTATATATACATAAGACAGACGCAAGCGGAGCAGCACCAGTAGATGGTGCAATAGCTTCAACAGACTTTCAGATTGACGCAAACGGTTTAATAGAGTTTACTAACCCAGCAACAGCACCTGCAATTGGTACAAGAATAGCAGTTGCTTATTATGCAAACCCAACTTATATAGTTGTAAGTTATCCACATACTGTAAGAGATACTGTTATTAGATTCCAGCAACAAGAAATACCTACTGCTATGGTAGTACAAGTTAAAGCTAAGATGGAGGTAGACAATGCTTGATTTACATATAATACATACTATCGCCAACGGAGCTAAGTTCTACAAAGAAAACAGAGATTCTTTTGATGAAATCATGGGTGATGTATCTAGTGGACTAAGGGATAAGTACTTTGCTAAACTTTCTAACCTTACATTAAATTTTGATAGAGCATTTTCACAAAAACATAATAAATACCCTTTGATTACTACTAAAATAGTTGAACATACTGCGCCTGAAGAACAAGTATTAGGCAATGCAGGACATAGAGGACAATCTGTTTTAATGGTTAGCCAAAATTGTGAGATTACTGTTTATGATAATGACTATGATGTTATGAGAATACTACATCGTTTAATTCAGGCTTCTATGCTTATTTTTAAAGGAAGCTTTTTGCAGATAGGATATTTAAATCTGCAGTTCGCTTCTTCTGAAGAATTGGCGCCTGATGATGATGGAACCGCAGATAGTGTTATGCTTTTTAAAAGAGTAATGACATTTAACGCAAAGAAGCAGATTCTGGCAACGCCGCCAGCTTCTGTTGACGCTTTGATACCATGGGTGTTAAACCCGCCGACTATAGTTCAATAGCTATAAAAATAAAACAACTACATTGCAATGATAGGAGTAAATTATGCCAAGTTTTATTTCATTTAGGGGACGAAGATACTATGACCCCTCTGTCGTAATAGATGTGAATAATAACCTAATCACACCTAGTGCTGGTGAAAAATCATTGTGTGTCGTCGGGAACTTCCCTGTTCTCCCGAAAGGCGTCACACATACGTTTGGACCTTCACAACAGTTTGAAGTATCAGACCTTTATCCAAAAGAAAATCAACTTTTAGATTATAATAAAATCTTTAAGAACTCTATAAGAGATGAATTTTCTTCTGCAAGTCGTCTAACATTTGTTAACGCTGGCGATAATGCCGGTGCTACACATACGTTAGCAATGCAGGGTGGAGGCGGATACGTTTTGACTGCTAAGAAATACGGATTAAAAGGAAATGACATCCAAATTCGTATTGAAGGACCAGCAACACCAGTAAACGACGCTAACAACGATACGCTAAGTGTTTTGGGAGACAAATATCGTATTATTATTAAAGAGCCAGGATTTGATGTTATCTCACGTGATGTTGGATACGCAAGTCAGCTCTCAATTACATACACAGATGACAACGCCCAAGAAGGACGTTTCTGTAAGGTAGAAATCCTACCTATTTCAAATGTACAAAACATTCGTGTTTCTAAGTTTGATGACCAAGCTGATAATGCATTGATTGAAGCAGTCATTACAGCTGCAGCAGCAGTAGCAGCTAAAACTGCAGAGATTGTTGCTTTAGATGCAAATGATGATGGCACAGCGGATGCCCCTGCAAACCAAGCTGCACTTGATGTATTGATTGCAGCAAGAGTGACACTTAACGCAACACTTACATCTGCAACAACTGCAAGAGATGCTGCTATTGATGTGACTACACGTCCTTTAACAGACTTTCCAGCAATGGATGACTTAGCAACATACATTTCAGGACTTGATGATAGACTACAGGCACAACCACTTAACTTTGACGTTGCTCCTGAATATCTAGACAATGTTTCATTAGACTTTGCCGACGTTGCAAATGCTGCAGTATCACATACATTGCATGCACACAGCTTTGCAGTTAGTGATGGTCTTAAAAGCCTTGACATTCCATTTACAGTCGAACTTGATGCTGCTAACGGATTTAAGGAATTTGTAGAAGCAGCTGACGCTGTTGACCCAGCTAACTTAGCAGATAGAATCTTCTCACAGTTTAGTGGTGGAAGTTTCACAGATGCTACTGTTTTAAACTATCGAGAAGTACTTGTTGGTTTAAATGATAAAGACTTCACAACAGTTGCTGTCCTTGATACAAGACGTTCTGTGCATAAAGAAGTAGAGGTATTTAACTCAAACTCTTTAGACAACTTAAGAGAAAGAAATTACTACTTACCTGCTGCAGAAGGACAAAGCATTGCATCGATTTATTCTGACTATGTATTACCTCTTAACAACTCACGATTTAGTGTTGTTGGACAAAAGATTGATTGGAAAGGCGCTGATGGCGTGACTACTATTCGTGGTACAACTTCAGACTTTGCATTCTTAGCAATGTGTCTTCAGGGTGCTTTACCAGTTGCACAAGCTGCAACTCTTTATGAGCCAAACATTGTACAGGTATATCAAGCTTGGAATCGTGAGCGTGATGTAGGTGATATGATTAAGAATGGTATTTACGGAATTGGTAAAGACTTAAAAATTGCAAGAAGTATTACAACTCACGTTAAAAACAACCTTACTTCAGAAGTTGAAATTTCTGCTAGAGAAAGTGTTGATACTACTTCACGTGAACTAAGAAAAACTTTGCATGCAAAACTTGGTGCTCAAATACTTACTTCGACTTCTAGTCAACTAGGTAAGTTGGTTGTTGATGCACTCACTACATACGTGGACGCACAGTTTATCAAGGGATTTAGAAATGTAGCAGTTTCAATTACAGACGACACTGCATTTATTTCCTTCGACCTTGAGATTGTTAAACCACTTAACTTCATTAGCGTGAACATTAACTTAATATAAGGAGAAGATAAAAATGGCTAACGTAATTACAGGCGCAAAAGCAATGGTCAAGATGGCAGACAGTGCTGGGGTAATGAGAACCGTAGGATATGCTACTGGTATTCAAATTACTGAGGTATTGTTAAATGGTCGTATTGACAGTCTAGGATTTATTGACACAAGAGAACTAGCTCTTATTGGTCGTCAAGTCACGGCCACCGTTAATTTTATCCGTATTTTTCAAACAAACTATGCTGATACTGGTGGAGATGGTCCCGGTGAGGGTACAGTAGATGAAGGCGTATCTCTAAATACAGAGAGAAGCGTCACAGCTACTGCTAGAGCTCGTACAGATAATGCATTTGCTATCGACAAACAACAAGGTTTCGACTTAGAGATTGTTGATACTCAACCAAATGACGGTGCGAATGAAAGAGTTATTTACACTCTTAAGGGTTGTAAACCATCTGCTCACTCTATCGTTGTTGACCGTGGTTCATTAATGGGAGTTCAGGTATCACTTGACGCACTATACTTAATCAGAAACGAAGGTCCTTTCATCGGAGATTGATGCTAAGGTACTTTAAATACACTCTGTTTAATCTTCTTAGACAGATGTATATAAACCTTCTTCTTGTAAATAAGTAGAAAAACCGATTTAACTACATAACTTTTTGGCTATAATGTTAAGAGTATGTTGTTTTATCGGTTTTTTTGTATAAAGTGCTCTAAAGTTTGTTAAAATACAAAACAAGAAGATATATAATAACATATGACCGTAATAAAAAAAATAAAAGGAGAGACTTATGGACATTGTAAAACAAATCAAAGAACAGCAAAAGAGTGAGAAGTCAATTGACAACATCAAAGAAGCTATTTCACCTAAAATTGATAAGGAGAAGTTTGCACCTAGAGTAAAAAGCATCAAGATTAAATATAACTTTGATGGTAAAGACAAAGGAACAACACTTTCTTCTAAAGTAATGGATTATGAGCAACGACTACATTATGAACGAGTTATAGCAACACTTCAGGATGGAATGCGTGCTGACCTTCTTTCAACAGAAACAAGAAATAGACATATGTGTTTAGCACGTATTGCTACGCAGTGTATTGACCCAGCTGATTGGGTGTTGGAAGCTGCCGGTGAAGACTTAGAATTTTGTTTTCAACTAGCAAGGAGGTTGCTTGACCATGAAGCAGAATACTTTCGATACTCTGGTACAGAGAGTGGCGGACAAGAGAGCAAGCCCCGCTTTTCCATTGATTAGACTTCAATTAGAAAAAATGGGACTGCCTGTTAAAGATTTAGATGACCTTTATGTTTGGGAAAACTTAGAGTTTAGTTTACTTTGTCTAGAAGAATTACAGTTTAAACCTATATTAGAAGATGCTTTATCTAAAGCTAAAGAGAAACAAGACAAGATATTGGCAAAAAGAAGTGTACAAACTACTACTAATAATAAGTTCAATGAGGACTTCACAGAAGAGATAAGGAATGAAATCAAACAAGATAAATTCATCTCTGAAATGGAAGGACAGTTTGCAGACGGAAACTTTGGTAATATACAAGAACTACTCAAAAAATATGACTAAGGAGTAATAAGATGGCTAACCCTACACTTGGGGGCATGAATACACCAGGGCAACAAAGTGCTTATCAGGCTTTAACCTCTGGCTTTGACATGCCTAAGTTTAATTCACCACAATTCTCATCACCTAATGGACCTTCTGTAGGAGGTACAGGACAGATGGGCTTTAATGACCCGTTTGCAGGAGGTGGTATGGGAGGTTCCGGTGGAGGCGGTATGCAAGGTGGAGGGGGAGGCATGGGTGGAATAGCAAATTCACTACGTGCTGCTGCTCAACAAATAGTTCAGAGTAATAGACAATTATCTGCTTCTTTGGACAGATTAGCTGCAGCAATGGGTGGAGGAGGACCTTCAGGACCGGGAAGACCTTCTGGCCCTGGCGGAGCACCGCAAGGACCCCCTGGTGAAAATCCACACTCTTATGGTTATGGTGGTTCGAAACGTACTCTTGGTTCGTTTATGCAAAATACCTTATTTAATACAGGAGCAAAACAAGCTGCTACTAGAGGTATATTTGGAATGGGCGCTGGGAGTAAATTTGCTGGACAAGCAGGTGGTCTCTTTGTAGCTCAAGGGTTAGCAACAATGTCTGGCGCGTTTATGGGCGGCTTAGGAGCTTTTAATAACCAACAAAATCGAGGTATGAGAGAGCAATACGCAGACGCGTTTGAAGAGCTTAGTGCAAGGTCAGGCATGATAGTTCAAGCTCGAGCAGGACGAAGTGCTGGTGTTGTTGGTATGAGTCAGGCTGCGTCAGCCTTTGGTCTTCAAGGATTAGCTAACATTGGTGGACCTACTGGTTATGCTACTATGGCTGGACAACAAGCTTTGGCACAATTTAGAGCTAGCGATGGCTATGGCAGGGCAGTGAGTGGAGCTCGTAATCAAGCTAGCTTGGATTTTCTTAATAGCAGACCAGCCCAAGATTTACGTACTAACATTAAAAATCTGATGCCAACCGCTAGTGAGGAGCTGTTAGGTGGTATATTGGCAGGTCTCCCGGGTTCTTCATTGACCAATCTGAAAGGAGGTGCGGCGCAAGATAAAGCAGTTATTGACCAAAGTTTGTCAATGGTGAGGGCTTCAAGAAATGCCTATATAGATACAGCAGCAAAAGGTAAGCTGAATGAATTAGAAGAAGAAAAACGTGTAGCAGCAGTAGAAAAGGCAACTAGAGAAATAGTAATACCTATTCAGAAAATTAACTTTAGTGCTGCACTTAGGTCAGCAACTACTGTTGAAGGTCGAATGGGAGCATCAGCACAGTTTGGTGGTGCAAGATTTGCAAAAGACCCAGTACGACAAGCGCAGTTGAGAGCAGGTTTTAGAGCAAAGGCTGCTTCTATTACAGCCTTAAAAGGTTTGGGTGGCGTAGTTAGAGGAATGGAATCTGGCTTAGTTGATTTTGCTGGTAATGTTAGAGGTGAGACTTTTGCTGGCGGAGGTATGGATGCAGTTAATGCATCTATAGGTGGTTCGGATGCAAGTATGACTGGACAACTTGGTATGTTTGGTGATGCTTTAGGTATTAATACAACAGATGCAGCCGGTATAGTACAATCATTAATACAGGCACAGGGTTTTGTTGGTATGTCTTCTAGTCGTGCTACTGGTAGAATGGGAAGACAACAAATGTCAGGTGGCGCAAGAGTTTTACGTGCAAAAGCAGATACTCAAGATTTTGCGTTTGAGCGAGCAGGTGAAGAGATAACAGACCAGATGGACATTATAGGTGCTAGGCAAAGAGGAATTAGTTTTGGTACAATAGGTAATGCTCTTTCTTTAAATAGAGGCGGCACAGGTTTAAATCAAATGTTTGGTGGAAACACTGGGATGGGCGTATTAAGACAAATAGAAGCTAATGGTTTAAGAGGGAGTTCTGCACAAGAATATATTAGTAATGTTAATGCAGTTCAAAATAAAGTAGCAGGAAGTGGTGTAATAATTAGCGGCGCGGCTATGGATGAAGATATGGCCGGTGTTATAAGCGCAGGTAAAAGTGGAAGGTTTGGAGCTTTATTTGGTGGTGCTGGAGGAATGAAACAGTTTAATAACATGTTTGGTAAAGGCGATGTTAGTGGTTCATTCTCTGGTATGTTTGGAGACTTAGGTAAAACAATCCTTCAGATGCATGCTTTAAATCAAACAGGTGGTAAGGTAATAGACGCACACGAATTCTCTGCAGGTATGACACAAATGCAGAAACGTGATGCTATATTTGGTGCAGTTAAGAGTAATGAAGGACGTAGAGGCGCATTTGCTTCATTAGGTTATACACCTGCTCAAATTGATGTAATGATGAGAATGAAAAAAGGTGCAACTATTGATGAAGCTAACTTAGATGCTAATGAAGGTCAAATGGCACATTCACTCATGGCATCAGATGCAGAGAATCAAATTAGAGACGCACAAGTAGGTGGCGAAAAAGGTTTAGTTTTAAGGCAGATAAATATTGCAGACCAAGTTTTAAGAGAAACGGTAGCATCTAGAGCTGAACTGGGTAATATATTATCACAGCTTAAGATTCTAAATGCAGGTGCCGGTAAACAAACACTTAGACAAGGTACTAACGCCGCACGTCAGGCACTGGGAAACTAAGAAGAGGTCCTGCACGTCGTAGGAATAGGCGCAGACGCGCACCTCAAAATTCGACGCCGAACATACAACAATTAAGCAACACAGGAGGTTCTAGTGCTAGAACGCAAAGAAGATATAAGGAATTAAGACAGAAAATAACTAATACAGAAGTTAACGTAGTACCTTATTCAAACTCTGTTGTACGTACTACGGCTATAGCTGGCAGAAGCTTAATACAACCATTGTCAGTTTTTACTCAAGGCAATATGAAAGATGTACTAGCAAATAGCTTTAAAGATTTCTTACAACAAGACCAAACATTACCTGTATCTTATAAAAACTATATAATTTCAGCAATGGGTGGATTAACTGGTAAAAGAGTATATGGCATTTCTGCTATTTTAGGCGCTTCATTTTTACAGGAAAGAAAGACAACACTTGATTTTGGCAGTACAGACATTGAAATAGAATTATGTTTATTTGTTAATAATAACCTGATAGGTGATTTAGGTGGGAGAAACAATCCTATAGATAGAGGTATTTCATACGACGTCATAGCAATTCAATCATCACTGGAAGCAACTAAGACCTCAACCATGAGATTAGGTAATAAACTTGTAGGTCAAGTAGAGAAAATAAAAGCTGGAATGAAAACATTTGAATCGCCTGGAGATGAAACAGGTGAAATGGCTTTCTTTAGACGTGTTCAACAAGGTGCTGTTGAGCCATCCATGTTTGCTGGAGCTAGACAAAATTGGAGAAACATTATGTTGGGTAGTTCTATAATACTAAACTTAGACCCTTCAGATGAAGCAAGACTTGGAAGTGCTGTAAGGGAAGTTAATCCACAATTTAGTTCTGTAAGAGGTTATAGAGTGCATAGAATAGACGAAAAAGTTGCTACTTCAAAACAAGTACCAATACAGTTAAATACAGCTATGTCTTCTCCTGCTGCTCAAGCTCAAGGTAAGATGAGTATTTCTGCTTTAGACCCAACACAGCCTATAAGTTCTGTCTTAGAAACAACCGCATCTACAGGTAAAACACAGAGTTTTAACGGTTCAAATAGAGAAACATTACTATCTCCTCACATGGAGAATTTCGGAGCGTTAGGTGTAATAGTGACATTTGATGATGGCACAAGACGTCTTATAGGCAGGATAGATGAAAACATTATTAATAATGCTCGCGCTAGAAAAGCCAATAACCAAAACCCGTCAGCGCTTAGAAGAGATAACATGGTAAATGCTTTTTTCAATAGATTAAATGCCGCTAGAAGAGCGAAAAGACCTCAAGGAGGCGGTTCATCAGACTTAGGAGGGGTAAAAGTTGATTTAAATAAAGCTTTCGTCTCCAAGCCAATAAGCGGCCAATTAACAAGCACACAAGAAAAATATGATGAAATCATGAGAGCTGGTGTAGAAGGTCTCACACCAGAAGAAAGTAGAGCTTTTTTAACAGAACAGCGTCAAATTGCTCAAGCTCCGTCAGTGGTAGCTGGAAGATTAGCAGAAACTATGAGTCAACCAGAAGGTATGAAAATATTTGCTAGAGCTGCTAGTGATTATGTAAAAAACAGTTTAGACCCAAATTATTTTGTTTCAAATGCTCAATTGGATTTAGTAGATGCTGCAATGGGAGCCGGCGTAAATATTGATTTATTTGCTGAAATGTTTGATGATAACACTGTAAGTCAAGCAGCAGGTCAGGCCGGACCTAAAGCAGAACTTCAAAAAATTAGACAAGCATTGACTCAAGGTAGTGATTCATCGATATACAAAGGTCAGGGTTTTACTGCGCAAGAGATTTTAAACAACAACACAAACATCTTTAAAGGAGAGAGATAACAATGACAGATATTAATTTTGAACAAGGCGCCGTCATCGAAGGTAAGACGGTTGAATCAACTGCTAAGAGTGACCAAAACGCTAGTTTCGACATGGCAAAGAAGTTCCAAGAAAAGTGGGAAAAAGTTTATGAGCCTATGTTTAATACAATGGTTAATGAATTTATCTTAAGAAAAGGTGAGCAAAGAGGTATTTCATACTTTAATAATCTGAACATAAACTTGCACTCACACAACTTACCTGCTCCAATTCCTATGGGAATGTATATTACTTCTTTTCAATGGGGTAATACATTAAACGACCCATACAATCAGTGTAGTATGAGATTAAAAATGCCTTTGAGTATTGCAACAGAGTTGTTTGCAGATGAACATGGTAAAATGTCTCCCGGTCAATACATATACATTTCTAGTGCTCCAGCAAGTATTGGTAAAGTAAAGTCTCCACATACTCCTAAAGATGCTTGGGATTTACCGTTTGCAAAGGGAATGTTTTTAGGATGTATTACAGATATAAACTGGACAATGTCAACAGACAACACTGGGAACATCATACAGGTTATAGATGTAGAAGCTAATAGCTTTATTCATGCACTTCAGATGGGACAATACTTTATTTCACCACTAGATATAGTCGACCAAAATAGACCTCAAATTAGTGCTTCTATTCAAGGAACACTAAGAGACTTAATTGGTAGAGTAGAAGGAACTACAATTTCTTCTTCACCCTTCGCATTATCTTTAAATGATTGGAATAAAATAACAGAAGTTTTACTTTCAATGGCAACAAAAGGTTTTAAAGGTAAAGAGGTAGTAAGTACTACAGTAGGGGAAGATTTTTCATTTAAAGAAACAAAAGTAGGTAGCTATGAAAAAGCGTTATTAGATGCAGGTTTTCGTATGGACATACAAGGTTCAATGCAGTATTTACTTAAGTTATTAGGTTATCCTTTATTACCTGCAACACTTAAAATGGAGCCTTTTGATACAAACAGTTGGTTAGAGTTGTTTTATACAAGTGATTTAAGTGTTAATCAGCTTTTAACAATGTTTTATAAACAGTCTTCTGAAGAGGAGTTTGTTAAGCTTTGTAAGAAACTTGCAGACTTTATTCGTACAGTCGGTCAAGGTTCAGTTTTATTTACAGGTGATGAAGCTCTAGACAGAGCAGCGACATTTTTAATGAAAGATGTTGAGGAAGCATTAGCAGCAGAAAATGCAGCAGCTACTGGTGCGTTATCATTAGGTGCAACTAGAATCGGTGATGTTATTAGGGTTGCAACATATTCAGATGACTTGCCACCTTCTTGTTCTTTAAGAGCAACTATGCCTAGAGAGCCACTTCAAATTAATGCATTAGAAAGTATTAAAAATGCAAATGAGCTATCAACTACTATTTGGTCGCTATTTAAAGGTACATTTCATTTTGATGAAGAGATGTATGAGTTATATCCAATTTTAGTACCTATACATAATGCTGATTTGTATCAAGCAACTAAGTCAGGTGAAAGTGAAGTACCTTGGAATTTAAGAGACAAACTACATCCGTTGCATAACCAAATGAAATGCATACCTTATATTATTTTCAGACAAAAACCAATGTTTCCCGGTGTTTCTATTTCACAGGAAGAAAATGCAAAGAAAGTATTAGAGTTTAACTACAACTTATTAGTGAATAAACCATACAAATTACCTACATACATTACAGACAGTGAATTAGCAGGAACAAATCAAGAAGGCAAACAACATGGTTTAGCTGGACTTTTACCTTATGTGGTACATCAAGATGAAATTATTTCTATGTCATGCCAACTTTCAGACTATAAACGTTTAAATGGTGTAAGAATTAAATCTCCGTTTTCACAAAAGCAATCTCAAGTGAATCAAACTTTCTCCATTGCTGACCCTGTCATAGATGTTCAAGATGCTGTAAGAAATGGTTTAAGAATGTATAAAGGAACTTATCCTCTTGTAGGTCTTGAAGATGACATGACTAGAGAATTATTAGGTTCTTATGCTGAACGTTATTTTACAACTTACGGTTATGAAAACAATATGCCACAGGGTGCTCTTGTTTGTAAGTATCGCAACAACATGGATGTATTGCCAGGACAATTCTTAGCAATAAACGTAAGTGGCACAGAATACCCTGCAGGTGCTGATACGAGAGTATATCCTAATGGAACGCCTGTTGATGAAAAAGCTTTTAATGATTATTATACATTTATAAGGAATACTTTCGTTGTTTATGTCAATGATGTACAAAATAGTTTAGAAGTTGACGGTGTGGGTAATGTTATTGCTTCTACTACAATAATGTTTGAAAGAGGTGTATTTGGTTATCAGCATCCTATATTACCTTACTATAAAGCAGCAACAACAGACCCATACAATGCATTAAATGAATCAGACGAAGAAAAAGCTGCAACATCAACTGTAAGAAAAGACACTCAAACGCTTTTACAAACTGTAGGTAATTTAAAGAGAAGAAAAGATGATGCATCACCCGTAAGTGCTACTGCTGGACAGCCATCTACTCAAGCAGATATAAAAAGAATTTCTGGTATTGACATATTCGAAGATGGATATACAAGCACAAGAAGAGAAACAGCATTGCGCATGTTATCAAGAGGTATTATTGACAAAGCAAGATACGATGCAATAATTCAGTCTATTGACGTACCAGATGATACGTATGATTATTATGATGACATGATTAGTCAAGGTTTAATTCTTGAAGATGATGCAGCACTTGCTCTAAGAAAAGAAGAGTTTAGTCAAAGAGTTGCTCTATATCTACAAGGTCAATGGATTAATCAAGAAACACATGATGCTTTACTTGTTTTAATTGCAAACTTAGTAGATGTAGATGCCCCTAGTCCAATACCAAAAGCACTAAGAAAAGCATTCCACAAAGCAATGAGAGCTCAAGGAACTGCAGAGCTTGATGGTTCTATAACAGTTGAAGAAGAACCTGCAGCACCTCTCTCTTGGGATGCAGACCAAATAGTTATACCAGATGCAAAATATAGATAGGAGAGATTATGCAAAGTCAAGGAAATTTATTTAGAGAAAGTTATCAAGATTTTTCTAGAGCAAAAGTAGTTAGAGGATTTATAAAACTAGCTATTCGTAGTGGTGGTAGTTTTACATACAATGTCATAGATGAACAAGGCAACTTGTTTAATAACGTCTCTTTTCTTAATCCAATAGGTGGAAGTCATAATTCTTTTATGGTTGTCCCAGTTTTTGAAGGACAAGAAGTCTACTTACTCAAGACAATTCCGAATGATTTGCCATATATAATAGGAACAGTATTTCACCCTAGTCATCAAAAGGTACAGAATTTTACAAATTATACACCTATCTCTAAAGAAGTTGATGCAATTTCTAAAAATGACTTAGTTTTCCATAACTTAGACAGTCAAATAAACATATCAGCAACCAATGGATTAATTTTCAATTCTGATAATAACATTAGAATGGCACTTGGTAATGAAGGTTGTTTTAAAATAAGTAAAGATGGAAAAGGTGGAGACTATATACTTAATGGTGCACAGTTTTTACTTGAGAGAAAGAAATATATAGATGAATTAGATGCAAAGATAGTTAAAATGGAAGAACATCTAGGCCATTTAACAAATACAGTTGCTGCAATGATAACTGGTCTTCAATCTTTAGGTGTCCCGGCATCTGCAAGCAACCCAGTTTTAGGGGCAGCTTTGGCTTTGACTATGAGTACTGCATTAACACCAAACAGCCAGTCTCAAACTGCAAATGGTGAACTTCAAGCTCTACCTAAAAGAACAACTACTGCCCATACTCAAAATTGTGCTAAAGCATTAAATAAAAGAGTCATAGTACCTAAAACAGACACTATTGGGTAATACGTATAATAGAGGGTTATCTGTTTAATCGACGTTTAACTTTCTATTATTAAACCATAAAACATATTAAGAAACTAATTTAATTAAACAGGAGTTAAACATGTCAATACCTAGCTTTGACGGATATGTAAATAGCGCAGTACCAGAAATTGCTGCTATTGAAAGTAATACAAAACTTCCAGGAAACAGAGAGTTATACCCGGGTTTTCCATTCCCGTCCAATGCTTTTTTGGCAAATTTAACTAAGGTTCCTGCGAAATACTATTTAGAAATAAGAAAAGGTTCTAAGATAGACAGTGTCGTATCTTTTCCTTATGACCCACAAGTATTTAATTACTCTAGACCTACACCAATAAACATTCAGTATACATTAGGTGGAGTTTATAGAGAAACAAACAGTATCAGAAGACATATTATTAACATGAGTGGTAGAAGTGGTATTGCTCATCGTATTGGTTATAATAGACGTGGACAGTTTATTTACGTCCCAGGTCAAATAATCTTTAATGAGTTTGATGAATTTCTAAAACGATATACAGAGTTATGTACACAACTTTATGCTGTCCCTGGTAAAGTAATAAAAGGTGCTACTACATTTACAAGACAAGTAGGTGCAAGAACAGAGTTAGGAGCTGCAACTGGTGAAGGCGTTCAAATGATTCTTCGTTGTTTAGATGATGATTTACATTTACTAGTTGAACCTAAAAACTTTGCATGGCAAAAAAATGCAGATGATGCACGTTTCGACTGTAGGTGGGAAATGGACTTCGAAGGTTATGGTTATCCAGTTTATCCACAATACAGAGATGTATTTACGCAAGCTCTTGATAGGTTTGACCAAGTAATGGGTCTAGCTGGTGGGTTTGTTGGTATGATAGGCAACATTGTTAATAACATATCTGATGACTATATTGGTCGTTTTAGAAGAAGTATTAATAATACAATAGGTACAATGGCAGTTGCTATTGACTTAGCTTCTTCTTTTGAAGGTATATGGCATAATGCTGTTGGTGTTGCTGCAGACTTTTATAGAGTTGCTAATCAAGGACGACGTATAGGTAATAAATACATACAAATGCGTGAAAACCTGTCTAATGAATACTCAAACCAATTATCAACAATTCAAGACAACTTTAACAACTCAAGACAAGCTAGTGGGATTGGACGTCCTATAGTATCAGACCAAAACTTTGCTGATATTGAAAACAATATGCAAGCATTACTTTCTGCACCTTCTTATACAAGAGGTAATGATTTAAAAAATTATGGTGTTGGTAAGTTTATAATGGCACAAAACATGTTGATTAATCAGGCTGAACTAGTAAGAGGTCAAATTACAAAGTCTTATTATGAAAACTCAGAAAAACAAAATGCTACATTAGACCAACAATACTTTGGCTCTTTTTTAAAAAATGAGAATAACTATGGTAAGTTAACATCAAAGGACATACGCGTAAATACTTCACCAAAAGACTTTGATAGAGATAATGCAATTCCATACCCAATGAAAGCTCATGAAGATTTAGTATCTATAGCACATAAATTCTTTGGTACTACAGAAGCATGGACTACTTTAATGACATTTAACAAATGGCGTGATAGCAGAAGAAATCAACATGGTGAATACCCAAAGAGTGGTGAAATAATACTAATTCCACGTGAAGAAGTTGCTGGTAGAAACAAGTTTAATGTTCAAGGTGATTTAATTGGTGTTGATGTATCTGTTAAAACAGACGACATTACGTTTAACGATAAGGGTGATATAAGCCTATGTTCAGGACAAGACTGTGTTTCACAAAGTATTAGAAATGTTTTACTCACTAAGAACGATGAGCTATTAGGATTTAATGATTACGGATTTACAAACATTACAGACTTTGAAGATACAACATACATAAGTGCAGTCTTAAGAGACCAATTAACTTCAGACCCACGTATAATTGATGTAAGAGATATACAAGTTGAAAAAGATGATGATGATGATACAAGAATCAATATTTCTTGCAAGGTACAGACTGTAGAACTTAATCAAGTAGCCGTAAGAGCACCACTAAGTGGTTATTAAAAAAAAAATGATTAAAACAACAATCAAAATGATATATAATACTAAGAAAAGGAGAATATAAGTGCCAATTTTTGTTCCAAGAAATCCCCAACAAGTCTTAAGAGAAATGCTTGGCAAAGTAGTAAATAGAACTGAGTTATCTGATGTACAGGTAGGTTCTTCTTTATTTACTCTGCTAAATGCTATGGCACACGAAGTTGCCAATACAGAAGCGCGTATGTTTAATCTAAGAGCATCTTTTGCTTTAGAGAATGCTGAAGGTGAAGATTTAGATGCACGTGTTGCAGAATTACCACCTATTGGCATTAGTAGAAAGAAATCATCTAACGCTTCTGGCTCTGTCCTAAAAATTACTAGAACTGGAGCAAGTGCTCTAGCAGGTCCAACTGTGATACCAATAGGTTCAACTATTAGTAAATCTGAAGATGGCACTAAATATAGAACTGCATCAACCATTACTATACCTTTTCCTGATACTTCTATAGACAATGTTTATGTCGTTTGTATGTCAACAGGTTCGTCTGGTAATGCAACCACCGGTGCAATAGATACAATTGAAGGTATGCCAGATGAGATTATTGCTGTTGAAAATACTTCACCAATAAATAATGGGTTTGAAGTAGAAACAGACTCATCATTAAGAAACAGAGCAACAAGATACATTAATTCTTTAGGTAGAGTTGGTATTAAATCTCTGGAGTTTTTAGGCACTTCATTTATTTCTTCAGAGAATACTTCATTTAGTTTTGCTGGTGTCTATGAAGACCCAGAAAGACCCGGTTATTCTGAGTTAGTAGTTGATGATGGAAGTGGTTTAGAAGACCCAGGTACAAGATTTTCATCACCTAGGTCAGTGACTATTGGTAGTGGAGGTGCTAGATTCTTAACTCATGAAAGACCTGCAACAAAAGAATTAACTGCAGGTAATATATCTATAACAAACTCAGATGGAGACCGCGTGGTTTTAGCAGATAATGACTTTATCTCTATTCCTGAACGTGGTATTTTATATTTTAAGAGTGGCGTTTTAACAGGTGGTGAAACAGTTAACATATCTTCTGTAAGGCTTTATTCAGGAGCTATTGCAGAGCTTCAAGAGGAAATAGAAGGCAATGTAAATGATGGCTCTGTATTAACAGGATTTAGAGCAGCAGGTTGTCGTGTTAGAGTAAGTCCTCCAGTTAAGACAGACTTTGAAGTTAAGATAAACATAATCGTAAGTCCTGAAAGTGATAGAAGAAACGTTATAGAAGCAGTGCGTTTTGCTACTGTTGATTTTATCAATGACCTAGATATTGGGCAGGAACTTTTACCTAGTCAACTAAGCACTCACTTAATGACAACTCAAAATATACTTTCAGCCGGTGTATTCATTAGAAACACTACAACACCAATGGATAAAGTTTTTCCAGCAAGTGGAAAGCACGTTTTAAGAACATCTAGTGATAAAATTGACGTATTTACAACAAACTAAAGGATTTAAAAAATGATTAAGAAGATACTTTTTAGCAGCTTACAAAGATTTGATTTGAAAGATGCAAACGAATTACAGCAAGGTGTTTTGGATAAACTTGAGTACACTATAAAATTGGGTTCGCCTATAACTACAGAAGCAAGTACTCAACAGTCTTACCCAATTACTGGTGTTTCATTTTCAGGAAACTCAAACGGTGAATTGATTCCTTCTGGACCATTTGCTGTTATTACAAACACAGATGACATAATTGTTATAACTCAAGAAGACATCGATGCAGGTTTATGTACTTGGAATTATGCGTCAGTTTATGCAGCATATCAAGATGGTGTAAGAAGTGGTTCGAATCCAACAGGAGTATATTTTTATGCATACCCTGTTTATGAAGACACAGACGTTGAAAACAGAGAGTTTTATTCTCTTATTGACGGCGCTCCATTTACACAAAACGTTTCAACTAGACAAAGAGCTAGACTAGAAACATTCGCAAGTTTAAGTTCTGTATATAACATACCAAATGATGAAGGTTATTATCCAGTTCAAGTTGCTTATGTATTAGCAGCTGATATTAATGAAGCTGTTGACGTACCAGCTACACCATGGTTAGTGACAAACATAAAAGGTAAATCACAATGGGACCAAGTTGTACTACCAAACTCTGTGTTTACAACAGACAGTGCACACCCAAATTATGGAAGTACAGATGTGACAACTCAAGGTGTATTAAACGTTGACTTAGACACACATGCAAGCACTAGAGATAAAAACTTATATCAAGCTTTCGAAAGAATTGAAAGAGAACTTTTACGTATTAAATCATACGGCTCATCAGACCCGACAAGTACAGCAGTACAAGTTATAGGTCAAAAAAATCTTTATTCATTACAAGGTCTTAAGAAAGAAATAGAACTTTCAGATACCAAGTTTGATAATAAGAAGAGTTTTGCTGTTGCTTTGAAATATGCTAGAACTGGTAATGATAGAACTGTTAGAGCATTTACAGACGTTGCTCACGCATCTAATGTATATGGCAATGAAATCGATGTTGAAGTAAAACAAAACTACTTGTCAGTATTTGGTCAAAGCAGTGTACCTACATCTTTTACTGCACTTCCATATACTACTTCAGAAGATACTTTAATTAATACAACGCTTGGTGATATATCTGTACAGTATCCAATGAGAGTTTTAAGTAATATACACATTAAACTGCCTTCAACATATGCAGGTTGGGCTATAGATAACTTAGATGTAAATTACTTGGACAAATATGCTCATAATATAACATTAGGTGATACAGGACATTTTGTTGAGACTACTGGTGATTTATCTTCAAACTTGGACAGTTTCTTAGGTTATAGAAGATATGTTGATACAGATAGCTTTACTTTTGACAAAGCTAATACAATAACTAATGCTCCTGCTTACGTATTAAATAGTAATGGCACGAGTTCACTTAATAATGACATAGGAATAAACTTAAACCTTGTACCCTTTGGTGATTTATATAATAATCTGACTGACGGTGAAAGTTTTGTGGTTTTTATTAACTGTACATTAAGAAAACGAAATAACGCATAAAGGATAACAAAAAATGGCAATAACAATCGTAATCACACCTGATAACTCAGCAAACATACCTCAGGAAAGTCTTGGACAAAGTCGGACATTGACTGCTGTAGGTACAGATAGTGCAGATGCAGGTGCAAGTTTTAATTTTACATGGGTACTTTTAGATAAACCTGTAGGTTCTAGTGCAGCTTTAAGTACAACAACTGGTGCAACTACTGTAATTACTCCTGATGTATGGGGAAGTTATCGTATATTCTGTATTGCAGAAAACTCAGGAACCGCGGAAGTTTCATTAGCAGATGCATTAAGAGCACCAATAGAACATTTCTATAATGTCTCTGTTGAGAGTACTAATCATGACTTAGAAAAACCTGCTAAAGGTCAAAGAAATTGGCATCCTCAATACAGGAAACTAGTTGATGTTGTTGAAAACTTATCCGGTGCACCTGCTACTTTTGTATTAGGTGGTACATCAGAAATAGCAACAGCGTCAGAAATTGCTCAAGTTGCTGGACCTAACGATAGTACTTCAGGTAATCATCATTTAGTTTTAACAACAGAAGAGTTTAATCATGCTTTAACTGCAAATGCTAATAATACACTACCAAGTGGTGCAGTTAATCAAATGAGAAATAGACTTAAAACTGTTGCTCTGGAAAAAATTAACGAGAGTTCAATAACACAACTTTCAGATGTTGATACAGCAACACATGCAGCTGTAGCTAATGACTTATTAGCTTACGACCCTACTGCAACAGATGACCAAGGTGGTACAGGGGCTTGGGTTCCTAAGTCAGCTTCTGAATTATCATTAAGTGGCGGAAGTGCTTCTTCTGCTGGTAGTCAATACCAAATACAAATAGCTGATGCTTCAAATGGATTTGCAGCTGCTAATTGGTCTATTGATGCTGGTGATGACTTTATCCCAGGTACAAACAATGCATTTGATATTGGTAGTACTTCAAACGCAGTTAAAGATATATACTTAGATGGTACTCTAAATTTAGGCACAGATTCTTTAAGTACTTCTTCTAATGTATTAAAGTTTAATGGTACATTTAGCATACCACATTTTAGTGGAAGTCCTGCAGATAACCAAATACTGAAATATGACAGTGGTAGTAGTTCTTGGGTTTTAGAAGCAGACCAAACTACATCAATCCCAGGTTTAACATCTAATGGAAGTAATCAATTACTTATAGATGCTGCATATGACTTAGACCCTGCTTCAACTAACGTTCACTTAGGTTCGAATGCTAATAGATACGGCAACGTTTATGCACAAGACGGAAACTTCTCTGATGACGTGACTATTGGAGACATTGCTATAATCATTGGTCATGCAATGTTTGAAGATTATGCAACAATTCAAGATGACGGGTCAGCTGGGACATTATTAATAAAAGCTGGTGAGAATGGTACAGTTGCAGGACATATTGATTTAACATCAGACGAAGTAATTGTTGGAGCAACTACTGCATCAACAGCGGGTAAATTAAGTATTGTTGATTCAAGTGGAGATAAGCTAACTCTATCAACACAAACCAAACAAGGTGTTTCACATACAATGTTATTGCCTCCTGCAGGTGGCGTTGCTAATTCCGTTATGTATGCTTCTTCTGTTGGTACAAATGAAACTTCATTAGAATTTGCAAAAATAAAGCAAAGAGTTGTTTATGCTACAGGTGGTATAACAAGAACTAATACAGTTTCATCCTTTTCATCTTCTGCATTATCTCATCCAGTTGATAGTCAAGCATGTTTATACCAATTTAGAAACTGTACAGGAAACTCAATAACAATTAAACAGTCTCATATTATGATTGGTAGTATGATGAATACTAATTTGACTTTCTGTCTAGTACATGCTGCTAATGATTCTGCAGCACTTGCAAATACATTCACTAAGGTTGGTAGTACATTTCAGGTTAATAACTCAAGTGGAAGTGGTGGAACGTTAGGACAAGGCCAAAGTAAACAGTCTACTACACAGGTTGTTGATAATGGTGAGTATTTCGGCGTGGTACTTACAAACATTCCAAATACAGGTCATGCAGACAGTAATATATCAATTCATTTTGAATGCGAAGCGGATGTAGCATTTGCTTAATAAATGATTACGACGTTATTGCAGTTTTAAACTTTATCCTAAGCTCTATTGAAATATATAGGGTGAGGCCTCAATAAAAACAGAAGGGAAACAGAATGGCAACATTTATAGTTTATTCAGATGCACCTGAAATAGGTTTTGGGTCGGTCACAGCTAATCCTCAACTAGATATAACAGACATGGGCTTTGGAGCACCTGAGTTCATTGAATATACAATTGGTGCAGACACTTTCAAATATAGAAACAGAAACGAGAGAGGTTTTGGAGACCCGATATCTGAAATTACTTTTAAAGTTGTCGAAAGAGAAGATACAGACAAGCTTGCAGACGATGGTGGCGAAGTAATTGTATTAGAAGGACAGTTTAGCCAGTTATTCGAAGCTTTAGACGTTCCTTCACCTAGGGAGTTTCAACCTATTGGACCATTTAGTTTTAAATTCAAAGGAGTAGATGCTCAAAACTTAGACATTGTTTACCCATGTCATGGTGGAATTCCATCGTTTGGCAATAAAACTTTTACAAATGTTGAACAAACTTTGATTCATTTTACAACTCCAGCTATGATAAAAGGTAATTACGACCTTATTATTTCATATGCAAACATTGAGTTTACTTTTACAGAACAATTCGAGGTTATTCACCGTTTGCGTTTTGACCGTACTCTTAATATACGTAAAGGATTGCCTTCTTGGTTAAACAGAGGTGATGTGAATGATGATATAGTACCTTCAGAAGCATTTAGTAAAAACAACGTTTCAAACATTTCAGTTTTAACAGATGCAATGGGCGCTTCAATGAATACTTTATATGATAGCTCTTACACAGTAGTGACCAGTCCTTACAGATTTGGAGATACTGTTTTAAATGTTGAAACTACGTTAGGCTTTCCTAAAAACGGTGCAACAGTAAAAGTTGGACAATATGATATGACATACACAGGTAAAACTACAACAAGATTTACAGGTGTTTCATTTACTGGTGGCGTCGATGAAATAAGAAACAATGTTAGAGTTTACCAAAAACATTCAGACTTTTCAGAAATACAAAACTTCTACAAGGTTAAAAACAACGGATTCTATAAACCAAGTTATAACATTACAGAAAATAGCTTTAATACAGCATTTAACATTGTTGAATATGGAGAAAGACCATCTGAACAAGTAATTTTTAGATATATGTATGAGTTATTTAAACATATGAATCTTAAGAAAAACTGTAATGTAAGTGGTAATACTATTTCCGCACCAAACGACAGTTCAACATTTAACTGCTCACATGTACAAAAGCTTTGTAAAATTGATGGAGCATTTTTCTGGATTGAAGGTGAAACTCTATCAACAAACGGCGCATTAATCCTAGACCCAATTGGCTCTACTTACTGGAATAGCACTAAACTAAAAGGTGATAGTGGCTTTGACGGAGACGCGTATGATATTGAAATTTTACCATGGTGGATAGATAGAGATGATAGTGGTAGATTTGAAATAGTTTTTGAGAAGACTGTTTTTGCTAATTTAACAGGCTTTATTGATAAAGACTTCATAGATTTTAATATATTTTTAGATGCAGAAAACGTGACCAATGAAAGTGGACAAAATCTAAACATTGGTTTATTAGTACCTGCAGGTGTTAGAGACATTATTAGACTAGAGAGAAGATGTGATAGTTTATTTGGTACATATTATTCTCAAGAAAGTGCACCAGATGGTTTAGCTATTACACCAATACGAACATTTTTATAGGAGTATGAATTATGAAAGAAGTTAAAAAGCTTTCACCAATGCAAAGTAAAAAATTTTTGGCATACTTATTTGCTGATATTGGTTGGAAGGCAATTATATTGTACCAGTTAATGCATCTTAAAGGCAAACTGGAGATAAATGAATTAACGTTTTTAATAACAACAGTGATAACAGCTGGTGTAATACAAATAGGCTATATTTTAGGTACAGCCTCACTTGAAAAATACTTAGCTTCTGCTGTAGAAATATTTGATAGAGATGATAATACTCCCAAGAAAAAGGGGTAATATGATTTTTGATGAAAAGACTATATGCCAGCTCTGTAAAAAGTTAGAATGTGAATGCATATACTATAAATGCCCTTGTGGTAAATTAGAAATAAACTGTAAATGGCCAGAAGATAGCTTTTGTCCTTGTAGAATATGTGATGAGTTAGCACACAACTGCTCTTGTCATAAACCTTTAAAGGAGGAGTAATGTTAGACGACGACAATGATATAGTTGAAAGCCACATTGCTGTCGTCCTTACAGACATTATAGGTAGTACACGTTTTGTGCAAAGAAACGGTGCAATGGTCGCAGCAAAATGGTTTGGAATACATGATAGATATGTAATGTCTTTTATTGCAAAGAATAACGGACGTCTAGTTGACGCGAGTGATGGACATTTGATGTACTTTGGTGATGTTTCAGACGCAATAGCTTTTGCATTTCAATACAAACGTTTCATGAGAACTAAAAAAATGCCATTTAGAAGTAGGGTTGGAATACATTGGGATAAAATGCTTATTGTTAAATCACCTGAACATTTAGTTAGAGCTGGTGGTAAAAGAATAAACCTAGAAGGCATAGGTAAAAACATAGCTGCAAGAACAATGTCGTTATGTGGGCCAGAGCAAATACTTATGTCTAAAAATGCTTATACACAATTTAAACAAAATGGACATAGAAATCCAAACATTCCTAAGAAAGCTCTAACAGCACTTGTTGGTCTATACAAATTTAAAGGAGTATCAGAACCAGAAGCTATTTACGCAATTGGGTTAATAACTGAACAGATGCAACCTCCTAAAGATAGTGAAAAAGCTAAACGAATAGGCGGACAAAAGAAAATAAAAACAAGAATGAAACATAAACGATGGAGTGAAATATTTTTCTACTTTTTATATCGCATTGCTTTTATAATGTTTTGTTATTTAACATATACTTTTTGGCCTTTACTTTCAAATGCACAACTTAAAGCAAGTTGGAATATAGATTATCTAGTTTTAAGACCATTCGAATATATAGATTCAGTAATATGTTTTATCAAGGATAACATAAAATGAAAAACAGAAGCAATCTGGTTGACTTCATGGGTATATTTATAGTGTTTGTCTATGTAGTTAATGAAATATGTAAATACGTTAATCAATAAGGAATGATAAATGGTCATTAGGAAAAAAGACGAAGGCTCTGATAAAGAAGTTGTCCAACAAAAAAGAGAAACTAGAGGTTGGTTATTTAGTGTTGTTTTCTTATTTACAATAATAATGCTAATTATTTTTTTAGCGTTATTTGATTTTAAAGAGAGCAATCGTGAAGTTCTAATAGGTTTGTTTGGTATTCTATTTGGTAATATACCTTCGATGATTATTATTGCAAGTGGAAGAAGCCCTGAAGAAATAGATGAACTTAAGTCTAAACTTTCAAAAAGTGATGGTGATAGGCAAGCACTCATTTCTCGTTTAAGAGATTCTCAAATACAATTACAGTTAGCTAGACAACAAATGTTTGAACTACAAAACTCTGTAATAGAAGAATTATCTATATTTAAGGGTAAGAAACCTATTAAAAGCAGACATGAAAATGATGTTATATTACCTGACATTGTGGATGAATGGACTATTAGTCGTGAAGATGAGTATAAAAAAAGTAAATAAAACATACTTTTTACATATAATTACAAGAAGAAATATACATGCTTTAAAAGCAGAAAGAGAAAAACAATGAAGAACTTACTATTACTAGTATTGATGTTAATTTTACCACTTACTGGTTGCGAAAAAGATGAAAAGGAAAAGAGTGAATGTCCTGACTGTCCTTGTGAACAACCTGTTGATGGTGGTCAAATGGAAGAAGAGGAAAGTGATATGGGCCTGGAGGGTGGACAAGAGGAAGACCAAGGCGGAGAAGAAGCTGGTGGTGTAGAAGAAGAAGATTCGGAGGGTGGAGACCCAGATGCATCTGAAGAAGAACCAGAAATGCCTGTTGCAGGTGCAGAAATGCCTGAGGAAGAAGCTCCTGAGGAAGGTGGCGAAATGGTCCCAGAAGAAGAGCCTGAAGAGGAATGCGAATGCGAAGGCGAAGAAGACTGCAGTTGCTAAAATGAGTATAAACGAAGAGATAAATAAACTATGTGAAGAAATAGAAAAGTCTGACCTCTCTAAAGAAGTTAAGGCAGAAGCTATTGCTTTACTTAAGTATAATATAGTTAAAAGTTATCAAGTAAGGAAATACAACGAAGGTTGTCGACCCGATGGCTTAAACTAATACATATCAGTTATCAGATTTAACTCTGTTTTAAAGAAGCCGGCTTTTGGTATATTACCTTAGGTCGGCTTTTTAGTATTCGCAGAACGTCAAGCAGATACAAAAAAACCTAACTTTTTAGGGTCAGGTTTAAGTGCATTATTTTAAATCTAAGAAAGGAATTTGTCTAAGTGTTATGAAGCTGCTTCTTGGACTGCCTCCTCTTGAACCTCTTCAGGCTTTTCAATACGGAAAGTTTGTGTAGCTTGAAAAACTGCGTTAGCATCTGATAAACTAAATGCACCTGCCTTTTGTGCTACTTGAGCTGCTGCAAGAAGAACATTAACTGCCTTAGCTTGCTCATTTGTAATAAAAATTCCCTCTGCGGGTTGTGCTTTCATATTCATTGGTTGACTGTCTTCAAAACTCATTATTATCTCCTTTGAGTATTTCTTTTAAATCTATTGTAAGTAATTTTTCTTCTACTGTATAGGCTGATTTAGACATATCATTGTTAAAATTATCAATGACAGTATCATGTGTTGTAAAGCCTTTAATACAGTATCTTTTTTCATCTACCTGACAAACTAAAACATAAACATCAGCTGCTTTGTTTTCTGCTTGTTCTTTAGGAATGATTAACTTTGATTTCATAGGTTTTTCTGTTGCTTTAACTTCAACAGAGAATGTTTCACCATTATAAACTATGTCTGTATCAAAATTATCATCGTAGTTAAACTCTGAAGTTGTATCAAAGAATTGCTCCATTGAAACATCAAAGCCTTCTTTTTGTGCCCATCTGATGACTGCTAATTCACCAAGACATCCTAAAACTTCACGTCCCTTTATAGGGTATCCATAAGTTTTATTTTTCTTACCAAGTTCCCTATGCGAATCATAACGTTCATTAGCAATTTTTCTACCAAGTAAAACGTCTTCGTCTGATAATTCAATAATAAAGTCTTTATATCTATCAGAACTTTGCCATTGAGCAAAACAATGCTCTCTAACTCTTTGGAACTTTTGTTGTATTGTTGTTGATGACATGTATTAGCAGTCCTCGTCGTTAATTGCCCAGTGTAAATCTTTAGCCCAAGCTTCTACAATATCCCACTTTTTATTTGAGACATTCATGTGAGAAACTATAGAATACTCTGTAAGTTCATGAATACCCATAAGTTCTTCACTTCTAAGAATAGGTTTATCGTCAAGTTCTAGAGCAACTCTTAAGTCTTCTAAGAATGATTTAGCAACTTCTGCAAGTTCTGGGTCTAAACTCATCATCTTATCAGGACCACGAGATGAATGATTATCAATCTCATGTGTATCATAACCAAATGATTTAGTTTTAGTAGCATAACGTACTTCAGGAGACATACAAATGTCAACACCTACAGAATACTTATTAAACTTACCTGCATGATAAGCAACCAAAGCTGTGTCCAAACATTGAATTATTTCGATACGGTTGCTGTCGCTTGGGTCTCTACCA
>Ga0098049_1000076_pt1 | contig 34777 bp, 36 predicted proteins | sample 13BtaG_FD_92582 | JGI IMG/M metagenome (GOLD analysis project Ga0098049, IMG submission 92582) | Marine viral communities from the Subarctic Pacific Ocean - 13B_ETSP_OMZ_AT15268_CsCl metaG | ecosystem: Environmental > Aquatic > Marine > Oceanic | place: Subarctic Pacific Ocean | collected...
ACTGGAAGGTATTTCCCCGCCTGATGATGTTTGTTGTCACGGTGCTGACCTATCAGGCAGTGCATTGGTTTATGAGCTTGCCACCAGAGTCACACACTACACAGTCAGCGGGTCTGGTATCTGTCTGCATGGGCGCACTCACAGGTTGTTTTGGCATCTGGATGAGCAAAGAAGCGGGGTCTAAGTAATGGGTTTTTTTTATGATATCTCATACGGCCTTGGTATTTCTGATAGCAAGCCTTCTGGCTATGATGAGAGAACTGCCAATACTATAGAGAAAAACCAAGGCAGTGCAGCGGCTGATAGGTATAGAGATGAAAAGGGGATTGGATCTGGAAGTTTTTCGTCACCCTCAGATGAGCTTGGCGGTGCTTCGTATACACCTTTGCCAGCGCCCACAACGCTAGTAAGCTATGGACCAAAGCCTGATTTCGTCAGAGACGCTATGCTTGATCGTAGGATAGGCGCTAAGAATTTTATGAATTTTGGCAAGCCATTGGAGCCTTTTGGAGAAGGTGATGACCGCGTAACCCAAGAGATGATTGACGCTTACAATCAGAGGACAGCTTTCGCCAAGAACAGAGCAGACCAAGACTTCATGGGCACGGGGCTAACCCAACAGCAGTATGCCGATGGTCAGCAGTATGGGTTTACTAACTTTAGCGATGGTAGAGTGGGTGTTAGTTCTGGTGATAGAGGCCCAGCACCTACTGTGGGGCTTCCTGCGGCGGCAGATTCTACAGACTTTAATCCTAACAATGCTTTCTTGCGTGGCCGTATGGCTCAAATGCGCGAACAGCAGGGTATGCTACCACCCCCACAAATACCGGGTTTGCCACCGCAACCTAGACCTCAGATGCCACAACAACTAGCAGGCATCATGCAGTTACAAGACAGGTCTAATATTAGCCCTGCGATGCGCTACGCTGCTGAGAACTACAACAGGTTAGGTGGTAGGCAGATGACGAATGATGAGTATGAGCGTGGTCGTGCAATGATACAGGGTCAGAGTGTATGAGTATCTTTACAGCCGCATTAGGCCCGATAGCTAACCTTGCTGGATCATGGTTGCAGGGTAAGGCTGATAAGAACGCTGCCGCTGCGGAACTAAAGCTGACTGAAGCGAAGGCGAAAGCCCAGATATTATTGTCGAAGGAAACAAGCGTTGCCGACTGGGAGCGCATTATGGCAGAGGGTGCCAAGTCTAGCTGGAAAGACGAATGGTTCGTTATTGTCCTGTCGATACCGTTGATCTTAGCGTTTATCCCCGGTGCTGAAGGCTGGGTAGATCGTGGGTTTGAACAGCTTTCCAAAGCTCCCGACTGGTATTTTTACAGCCTTGGAATTGCAATTTCAGCCAGTTTTGGTGTGCGCGGGGCGCAGGCATTTTTTAAGAGGAAGTAATGGACTACGATAAGTCTAACGATGAAGAGTTTACCGCCGCATGGAACGGGAAATATGGTAGGAGGACGTAATGTCTTTTAAGTTAAGTAGACGCAGCCTTGATAGGCTTGAGGGAATTGATGAGCGATTACAGTCAGTCGTGAAGATGGCTATCACGCTGTCGAGGACCGATTTTGGAGTGGTGCAGGGCATGAGAACCCTTGAGCAGCAGAAAGAATTGGTCGCCAAAGGTGCCAGCAAAACCATGAAGTCTAAGCACCTTGAGGGTAAGGCATTCGATATCATGGCGTTCATAAATGGCAGGGCGAGTTGGGAACTCTCGCTCTATGATGATCTAGCTGACGCCATCAAAGAAGCCGCGATACAACTAGGAGTTCCTATTTGTTGGGGCGCTGCTTGGGGCACACCAGACATGCCGTATCCGATGGATATCCGTAAGTGGGAAGGCACAATGGAAGAAGCGATGAATGCGTATATAGATTTACGCAGATCGCAGGGGCGGCGTCCTTTTATTGACGGACCGCACTTTGAGTTGATGGATTAACCCGTAGATGCTATGCTCTACGAAACTTTGAGGTAAACAGATGGCCCTACCTTTTCTTTTAAGTCTTGGACTACCCGCTCTTGGCGCTGCTACAGGTGGCCTTGGTCTTGGCTTGGGCGCTGCTTCTTTAGCTGGTATTGGCGCAGGGCTAGGTTCGTTCTTGCAAACAGGTGATGTAGGAAAAGGTATTCAGACAGGCCTCGTCGCTGGTCTTGGCGGTAAGTTAATGAGTAGCGCGACGAGTGCTTTGAGCGGTGCAGGGGCACAAGCGGCACAGACAGCGGCAGGAGCGGCGGCACCAGCAGCGGCGCAAACTACGGGAAATAAGTTTTTAGCAAGTCTTATAGGTGAAAAAGCTCTTGCAGCGCCTATTGGGGCTACAACTGTGGGAGGGGCTTTGGGTGCAGCAGGGTCCGGTTTTAATACAGGGCTTGTTGCAGACGCCATGAACGTACCCACCGTAAAAATGCCAGAGAAGAAAACTTACGACACTTCACCGCCTATGCCGCGCATTAGATCTTATCAGCCCAAGACAGACATAAGCAGCACGGCTGAAGAAGATATGATTAGATACTATAACCCTGTACAAAGAAAGAATCTTGGCGGCATAATGTCCATGTCTGGATCTCACCCTATATTTAATCAGTTTGGTCAACAGATGTCTGGATATTTGGGACAGGCTCAAGCCCAAGCGAATAAACAAAAAGTTGGTCCGTTTGTGCAACAGGTTGAACAGTTGGCGAAGACCACATTTGGAGACGAAGCATTCCAACAGAATCTATCTGACTACACACAACAGGGAGATAGATTCCAAGGCATGTCCCCAAATGACATGTTTAACGAAAGTAGAATGTCTTCTGAAGAACAAAAGGATATGGTAGGAATTTTAAGCGGTAAAGGCACTTCTTCCACAGGCGCACAAAGAGGAGTGAATAATTTTGCCCAAGCTCTTGGTCGTGGCACAGGAAGTATGATGAGCATGATGAGAAGGCCCGGTGCTATGGGCTTTGCAGAGGGCGGTATCGTCTCAGAAGAGATGAACGAGAAAGAGCTTATCGAAGAGGCTGTGGCTGCTATTAAGGGTGAGTCAGATAACCCCAAAGAAATTTTAGGTATGTTTTTACTTAAATTTGGCGAGGAGCAGCTACGCAATCTTGTGGAGAGCGTTCAGTCTGGGGAGCTTGACGAGACTCGCGAGCGGTTTGCGGGCGGCGATAAAGGGATGGTGAACGGTCCCGGCGATGGTTCTGGGAAAGATGATATGGTGCCAGCCACAATGGATGGTGATCAAGACGTGCTTTTAACTGCTGGTGAGTTTGTAATTAAGAAAGATTCTACAGACGCCATAGAAAAAGCATTTGGTGGGGGATTTTTAGACGAAGTTAATGACGCCGGTAAGGACGCCCCTAAGAAATTAAAAGAGAAGGTGGCAGTTGCGTGAGAGTAAGCACAGTTCCTAAAGAGGCTGTAAAGCATATTTGGAAGGATGTTGAAGAGTTACTAAGGAAGAGCGTTGAGGATACATCTAGGGGGAAGATAAACATCTTGGACGTTTTAGATGGAATCCTTAGAGACATATACGTTCTTTGGGTAGTTCTTGATGAAGAGGATAATATGGTCGCTGCGATAACCACAAGAATATCAGAATATCCCAGAAGGAAAGCTATGGTTCTTGATTTTGTTGGTGGCACTAAACTACACAAGTGGAAAGACGCTGTTATTGAAACAATAGGTCGATTCGCAAAAGAAAATGACTGTCAACACCTAGAAGGTTATGGCAGAAAAGGTTGGGAAAGAGCTTTACGGGGGAACGGTTTTTACTCAGAATATATAGCATACCGTATGGAGTTATAGGATGGGCATTGGCAAAGGATCACAAGAAGTACAGGCTGGCGGCACCACAAGAACAGTAGGCCTGCCAGAATACGCAGACCCGTACTTTCGTAGACTTCTGAAGGGCGCAGAAGAAGCTACACAACCTTTCTATCCTGATGACCCTGCATACGGGGATCTTGCGGGTGAGTCTACATATGTTCCGTATGGCGGTGAGCGTATAGCTGGATCTGAAGATTATGGTGACATAGGTACATCCCGCGCTATGGTTCGTGGTATTGCTGAAAATCCAGTCGGTGGTCTCACAGACGCTACAAGTTTGCAGAAAAGGGGTATAGCTGGGCTTGAGGGTCTAGCTCAATACGACCCTGCTTCTTATCAAGCAAGGCAGTTTACATCTCAAGAGGCTCAAAATTACATGGACCCCTACATGCAGAATGTAGTGGATGTTCAAAAGCGTAGAGCAATAGAAGATTTTGGCAGAGGTCAGGCCGATAGAGATGCAGCCGCTGTAGGTGCTGGCGCGTTTGGTGGGTCTCGTCAAGCTGTCATGCAAGGGATGGCACAAGAAGGTCTAGCCGATAGGCTTGGAGACATACAGGCCACAGGAAGCCAAGCTGCATTTAGCCAAGCGATGCAAGCATTTGATGCCGATAGAGCCGCGCAGAGGGACGCTGCTACGTTTGGAGAGGCGTCAAGGCAGTTTGGTGCAGGTCAAGGTCTAGCTGGGTATCAAGCCGCGTTGGGCGCTGGCAGGGGGCTTGTGGATTACGGTGAAAGAGCAAGGGCAGCAGACATACAGGGTGCCCAGCTACTTGAAACCGTTGGTCGTGACATTAGGGGCGAGGATCAGGCTGGACTTGATATTGCATATCAGGACTTCTTGCGGCAGCAAGACTACCCGATGCGTCAGTATGAAAGATTTGCAGGGATGCTTAGTGGTGTGCCTGTACAGCCTGATATTAGCACAGCAACATACCAAGCATATAATCCACTACAACAAGCCTTGGGAACAGGTATATCTGCATTGGGTTTGTATAAAGGATTGGCAGGATGAATATACTAGAGCAAACTGAAGCCCTTAAAGATTTGCCAGACGCTGCGTTAATCCAGCAGATGAAGATGCCTACAGGCGAAATAGCGCCTATATTTATTACATCTGAGCTAAAACGGCGTAAGCGTATGCGGGACGACTACGCTCGTAGAGAAGCCGCTGATACACCGACAGTAGCAGAAGAAGTCGTCATGGCTGCGGGTATGCCGCAGGGTGGTATAGCAGACGCAGCGCGAGCATTAGCACCCAAGACTGACATGGGGCAGAACACTGGCATGGGTGATATGATGCCACGGACTGCTACCCAAGCGCCACAACCTATGGCGAGCGGCGGTATCGTAGGGATGCGTCAGGGCGGTAAGCTCGTAAAAGTAGGTCGTGCTAGCTTCTACGCATTTCCTGATGGAGAGGTGTTTGTTGAAAACCCTGATGGTAGCAGAGAAGTTGTTACAGACCCTAGAGTATTAGGGGTTGTCAGGGCGCAGGCAAACGTAGGGCCAGAAAGACAAGAAAGCGCCGCGCCTTTAGGTTCGGAGATATTGCAAGAGGCTGCTCCAGAAGCTCCCACTCTTGAGTCTGTGTTGAGTTCAGATAGACCGTTTAGCCCTACTTCAACGGAAGCTACAGACACTCGCCCAGCAGTACCATCTAGTCTTGGCATGGGGGGCGAGCGGCCCGCTATTGTTACATCTCCCGCGCAACCTAGCTTTAGTCCTGAGTTAGACGGACAAGGGATTGCCTCAATAGCAACTTCTAGCACCGGGGTAGATCCTTTTGGGGCTGCGCAATCTTTACTACCCCCACCAGAAACAGATGTGTTAAGTATGGTAGCTCCACCCACAGGTGAGAGTGCGGTCAGTACAGCAGGGACTGACAAACTAGAGAACGCTATCGCCGCTGCACAGAGTGCTATAGATATAGACAAGACCACACCCATAACTCTGACTATGCAGCAGGTGCAACAGGCTATAGCTGAAGGTAATTCAGATATACTTGAGTTAGCGCAGCAGCAGGGGCTGTTGGACGAAGCTATTGCAACGATGCCCGCAGCGCGGTCTCCAGAAGACAGGGCGCTCGCTAAATTTATGGAATCGCAAAAAATGACAAGTGGTAGACCGGGCGGCACTACCATTGAAGATACGCGTATGATGAACATGCTCAACGCGCAAAGACAAGCAGAGGAAGCTGCTAATTTAGAAGCACTTAGAAAAACCCAGCCTAATGCAGACGTTGGCACTGATCCAAGATTTGGCGACACTATGGGGCTGCAAGAAGTCTTGGCAGGTGACTTTGATCCTGTGTCTGCTGCGCCTAGCGCCGCTGCGAAGCCGACTGATACAGCAGGTTTGATGAAGCTTTTGCAAGAACAGATGACCGCAAAAACAGGAACATCTGTAGGCGATAATCAAGGCGTTCCAATGGAGGAAGCTGCGGCGGCGTTGGCAGAAGTTACGGCTAGTGGCCCGACACAAGGGGAAAAAACTTTTGATCCGGGCACTGGGGAAATGTCTCCCGCTTTACGGGAAGAGTTAGGTTTAGCCCCAATCATAGAAGGGGAAGTAGAGCAGCTTAACAGAGCTATAGAAACTGCTACAGCTAACAACAATGATTTCTTAGCCGCTACACTGACGACTAAAAGGGATACGTTAGTAAAACAGCTACAGGGCCAAGAACTAGCCACAGACGTGCAAGAAGCCGTAGGCGGTGCTTTAAGAACTGTAGGGGAGTATGCGAGCGATCTTGGGGGGTTGTTGGCTACTAAATATAGAGAGATAATAACAGCTAATATAGACCCTGTTAAAGCAGCGGGAATATTAAAAGAATATGCACAATCTGACGAGTACAAGTTTAACTTACGCGAGCAGCAGGCAGCGGAAAGAGAAAATACAGAGCGAGCTAGGGAGCAAAGGTTAATAGATCTTAGCGGTAAGTTCCCCGAACAACCCGGTTACGACGACTACCCAATGCCTGCTCCGATTACAATGGGCGATGCCCCTGTAGGCGTTGAATCGTTACGGCCTGAAGCGCGTCCTCAAGGTGTTGCGCCTGTAGCAGATACAACTACCCCCACAACCCCTGATGCTGGCGGAATAACAACTGTTTCTACCAAAGCGATCAACGATGCCGCTAAGCAATCTAAGGGCCTTAGCACAGATGCGTGGTTGGCTATTGCCCAAGGTGGTGCGGCAATGGCAGCGTCTAAGAACCCAACACTGCTTGGCGCATTCGGTGAGGGCGCGGGAGTAGCAGCGGCAGGCCTACAGAAACAACGCGCTGCCGAGAAGACCGCTGGTTTAGCGCAAGCGAAGATAGACGCCACACTGCAAGCTGCACGGATACGAGCGGCGGCTGCGGGTAGAGCAAAAACTATGGCCCCTCCTACTGGATCAGCCTTATTGACTTATCTATCGACGCAACTGGATCAAGCTAAATTTGCCAGACAACAAGCCGAAGCTGATAGAGGTAAAGGCCGTGCAGCAGAGATAGTACGGCTAGACAGAGAAATAGCAGATCTTCAGTCGCGTATAGCTGGATTAAGTCCAGTTTTAGCTGCGTCTGCTGGGGGTACGGGTTCACAAGCTAAAAACATTGACGTATCAAAGGGTTAAATTATGGGAACTCTACCCCGCGTAAGCGAAATCAGCGGTCAAGCTTACAACTTTACTATAGCTGGGGATGAGCCAACCGTAGACGAGCTACGGCGTATGGATGCAATAATCCGTAAAGAAGACGCGGAGTTTGCGCAATACTTTGAAGAAACCTACGGGGAAAGCGCCACTCCCGGCGAGGGTGCGGGTATAGCCAACCTAGCTGGTGAGTTCTTCAAGGGTATAGGTCGCGGCGGTCTTGGGCTTCTTGAGACAGGCGCTCTGGGTGCGGCTACATTGCTGCCAGAAGAATACGAAGATCCCACCCGTGAGTTTATTAGACGTCAAGGCTACGCAGCTACGCAGGGGCTACAACCTGATCTTGGGCTAGAAGATACACGCACAGGTAAGTTTGGTGAGGCGGTAGGATCTATTGCGGGTACATACGCCCCTGCCATCATTCCCGGCATTGGGCTACCAATAGCGGCAGGTTTAGCTACAGCAGCGGGAGCAGGTGAAGCTAGTGAACGTGCAAGAGCCGAAGGCACTGACGAGGCGACACGTAGTGACGCAGCACTAAAAGGCGTGGGTGTAGGCCTGACCGAACTTATTCCGTTTGTAGGACCGCTACAAAGAGCCTTGAGACCTTTCGGTGTGCGAAACCGCATCCTGCGAGCGTTTGAGCAAGGTGGCATAGAGGGCGCACAGGAAGCTGCGGCTAACACATTACAGAACCTTATCCAGCAAGGGTACGACCCCACACAGCTACTCGCTGAAGGTAACTTAGAAGCCGCAGGCTACGGCGCAGGTGCGGGTGGGCTGATCCAGCTTATGGTAGATTTGGTAATTCCTAATCGCCGTGCAGGTCCGCCTAAACTAACGGACGAAGAACAGAGGTTGGTAGAGAAAGCCGCCGCGCCTAAAGAAGTGGCAGAAGCGGTTACACCAGAGCAGCAGCAAGTTATAAATCAGCAGGCCGAACAGCTTGCAGAGGAGTTAAGCCCTGAAATAGTAGGAGGCCCAGATGGAACTCAAGCAGATGGAGCTGGCCTTGCGGGTGATGGACAAGGCGTTGGAGAACCCCAACCCGGAGACGTTCCTAGAAGTCCCACCGGAACTGGAGCATCTCAGCAACAAGGAGTGGGAGAAGGTAGCAAAACTCCTGATCTGTTTGGAGACGGAGATGGAACGCAGCCAGATACATTAGAGGTTGTTGAAGAGTTTGAGAACCAAGCTCCCAAAGAAGAAGAGGTTTTAGCGGAGGACGGTGTACCTTCTGAAGCCGATGCGTTTGAGATGGCAGTGGCGAGAGCAGAGCAGCTCCGCAACGCCAAAGAACCAGAGGATGCAGCGTTTAGGGAAGCCGCCGAGTTTGAAGCAGAGCAGCGCAAAGCAGCGCGACTGCAAGCCGAGCTTGAAGCAGGGCAAGCGATAGACTACGAGCGCATCCGAAATACTTTGAGTAAAGCGCAGAAGCAGAAAGACGCGGGAGGCGCGGCATTAGTGTCTCTACCGGCAGCGAAGTACCTTGCTGAAGTGGGGCTTCTAAAACCAGAAGACGCGCTAAATCCTATGACAGCCAATGCAAAAGTTCGGATGCTCTTGGATGCCGGTCCAGACGCGGTTCAACAGATTCTTGAGGCCAACGCTCCTAAACCTACTACAACAGCAACGACTTCAGAAACCGCCCAGCAGCAGCTTGAAGAAGTAGAGCAGAAAGCCAAGGGCAAGCAATTAATTCCCGGCTATCTTTACCCTACAGACCCAGTAACTTTAGAGACGGGCAAACCATATCCAGAGAGCGATACACGCTATGCTCCAGTACAAAGGCCCCGATCTACCCCCGCGGAACTAGAGCCTAGCGCAATCTCAACAGCGCCAGAGCCAGTAGCCGCGCTTCCCACCATGCAGGCGCTTGACGAACTAGGTGTGGCTAAAGGCAGTGCAGCGTACCAGATAGCTAAAAACTCTTTGGCTAAATCTATAGAAGCTAACGACAGAGACGCCGTGCTTGCAGACAGAGATAGTATTCTAGCTGCGTTGAAGAAGTACAAACCTAAAGACGCGGAGTTACAGGCGCGAGTAGCGGAGTACGTGGCGAAAGCTACACCTAAAGAAACTAGACCCGAAGCTACAGAGCGCCGAGACGATGTGGCTTTAGAACGCCGTAGAGCTATAGAAGCCGCAGACGATGCGGTACGAAGCGCAGCGCAACGAGATCAAGCAAAAGCTCTCGCAGAAGAAAAAGGCAATGACCCTACACTGCCTGACACTAGCGGAGCGCAGCCTGTATCGGAAGCAGACGCACAAGCAAAGCGTATCGCAGATGCGCGTAAAGAAGCGTTGCAAGACCCGAAGCGCCCAAGTGTAGCTTTGGGCAATCAGCCTGTTCGACCGAGCGATGTAAACGAATTGACTGAAAATGCATTGTTTGAAGAATATGTGCGTAATAACACGTTCATTCGTGACCCTATCTCCAAGGCAAAAGTGCGTCCTCGCACTAGCCAAGCCCTGTCACCTACGCAGCTTGCTCACGTTGCTCAAGAATTTGGAAAAATACAAGCCGCCAAAAAGGCAGTAGCAAGAGAGCAGAGGACAGATGATGAGGTTGTTGCAGCGGCGTTTAAAAAGCAAGATCGGATGGAAGCCGCAAGGGTAAAAGCTTTTGAGCGGTGGTTAAAAACCAGAGAGCAAGACGCGGAAACATTATCCGATGCTGAACTATTGGCGTTGAGAAAAGAGTTTGACGACGATGTTCTAGTCAGCACTGAAAACGGCCTTAGCGAGTTTATGCCAATCCCGATAGAGTATGTGGTCGGGCTGGATTACCCCTTAGACGCTACCACGTTGACTATGCTTGAGGATAATAACCTTGGGGATGCGTTGCGGCAGTACGCTAAGACCACGCCAAACCCGAAGTTTGCGCCTATGGCAAAAGCATTGGCACGGGTTGCGGGCAACACACGGGTGGTGTTTGCAGATGTAGGAGATCGGATTGCCGGTGCATTCGACCCGAAAACAAATACAATCGTGTTTAACACAAACGTCCCGCTTACCGGGCACACGTTGTTACATGAAATGCTACATGCAGCCACGTCAGCAACCATAGCCAATAATCCCAGCGCGGCTCCTGTACAGGCTATAGAGCGTATATTTAACGAGGTGCGCGAGAGTTTGCCTTCCTACTACGGATCAAGCTCACTGCTGGAGTTTGTAGCCGAAGCATTTAGTAACCCTAAGTTCCAACAGCAGCTTGCACAGCTACAAGTTAAGGGCAAAGGCGAGAGCGCATTTAGTCAGATAAAACGTGCGATTGCGCGCATAGCACGGTCTATCTTCAACGTGCAGATCAAGAACAACGCGATAGAGTACAAAGAGCCAATCTCTGCGCTTGATGAATTAGAGTTGCAGATCGGCTCACTGCTGGCCCCTGCACCTCAGTATCGTAACGCTGAAGTGTTATTTAATGTTGCCAACAATCCCAAACAGGCCAACAAGGTGATGAATAGTGTCTTGCGCAACGGGCCAATATTTAACGATGAGGGCAAGACAAAATACCTTGCGTTCATGGAAGACCCGATCCGCAACGCAGTGCGCATATTAGGGCAGAAAGCAAATCAAATTTTACTGCGCGCCACGCCGCTACATTACCTAGTGCAGATAGGGCAAAAATACTTCCCCGATGCGAAAACTGGGAACTTGCTGACAAGGTTAAACACGCTAATGAACACTTCTGCGGGGGCAGCGCAGGAAGAAACAGCTAGGGTGCAGGCGATTACCAACGGGTTAGCCAAGTGGGCTAACACCCACAAAGACTTGGCTCCTGCACTAAATAAGTTGTTTAACGAGAGTACCACATATGAAGTTGATCCTGAGTTAAACGAAGCCGAAGCGCGTATAGCGTATGGCGACACAGAACAGTTTGCACGTTGGGAGGCAGTGCGAGATCTCGTGGTAGAAGTGAACAAAGGCGGTGCAGATGGGATGCGTCAGTATCGACTTGCGCGTAACTTATTCCGCGATCTACGACAAAAGTTAATATCTTCTTTAGAAAAACGCCTTGATGATGCAGGTGTCGATGCAGCTACCCGTGCAGCTACTATGCAAAAGTTTAACCAAAAACTTGCGGAGCTAGGCACGATTGAACCGTATTTCCCGCTAGGTCGAGATGGGGATTACTGGCTGTACTTTACTGCTCCTGACCCAAACACAGGTAGATTAGAATACTATGCGGAGTCGTTTAAAAGTGATACGCAACGTCAACGAGCAAAGGCAAAACTAGAACCAGAGCTGCTACAAAACTTTTTAAACTCTGAGTCGGGTAGAGCAGCCATAGAAGCTGAAAAGCAGTTTGCGGCTCAAAGGGGAGATGAAGCGGTAGCTAGTATGTCCGACGAACAGATCGCGCAGAGCCTTATAGGTATGGGTTCTGGTATCTCCGCTAGGGACGGGTATAAAAATAGCAGTCGTGTAAGTGATACGTTTATAAACAACCTTATGCAGGGGCTTACCAAGGCGGGAGCAGACAATAAAGTTAAAGAAGACGTAACAGAGCTTATCTTAAACTCTCTACCCCAGACATCGTACCTACAGTCGTTTAGAGGCCGTAAAGAAGGCACGGTTGCAGGGGCAGTTCTCGGCTATAATCAAGATGCCATAACAACCATAACGGATAGAGCAAAGTCTCTTTCACGGCAGATTGTTCAGATGAACTCCCGTGGAGAGTTTAGTAAAATAAGCTCTGAACTAGATAAGTATTACGAAGAAGTGAACCGCGCGTTACCTGACAACCAGCAAGAAGCTATGCGCACCATGAAAGAGCAATTAAAATTCTTTGCGGATACAGGCGCGTTTCCTACAAATGGCAAGCTGTCTCGGTTCCTTACAGGCGTTGCGTTTAACATGACCTTGGGCTTCAACGTGTCCGGTGGGCTGGTAAACTTATCTCAAGTACCACTAATCGTCATGCCGTATTTAGGGGGTAAGTACGGGTACGGCGCAACTATAGCCGCTATGCGTCAGGCTATGAAAGAAATAAAAGCAGGGGGTAAGCTCCTGTCTAAGAAAACTCGCACCATTGAAACCGTAGGCACAGACGAAAACGGCAATCTAATAACGGAAACACGCGAGGTGCCTGCTGGGTATTCTGCTGAAAACAAAGATTATTCTGGTGATAACCTTACACAATCCGAAAAAGATATGAAAGTTTTTATACCTATTGCGATAGACTCAGGGCAGTTTAGGCGCTCTCTAGACCATGAGATCCTAGATATTGACCGCATGTCTGACGTTGGTGCGAAATTTACCAAGGCATCGGGCTTCTTCTTGTTTCACGGCGAGCGCATGAACCGTGAAGTATCTATGATAGCCGCGTTTAAATTAGCTATGGCAAGGGCGCGTAAAAAGAACCCAGACATTGACCCTGAATCTGCCGAATACGCACAGATGCAAAAGGATGCGGCCATAGAGGCCATCAACGATACGGAGATGATGAACGGTGGTCTTGCCGCAGGGTCTACCCCTCAACTCGCACAGAACGATCTAGGTAGAGTTGTGTTCATGTATAAGCGGTACGGTGTGTCCATGCTGTCACTGCTACACAAGCTCGCTAAAGAATCTCTACAAGGACAAAGCAAAGAGGCTAAACGCATAGCCGCCTACCAACTCGCAGGTATATACGGTTCCGCAGGGGTGTTGGCGGGGGTCGCGGGTATGCCGCTCTATGGCATGGCATCTCTAATCTTTGATACGTTTGCTGATGACGAAGACGACCCGATGGACGATGCAGACACCATCGTGCGTACATATTTAGGCGAAGCTGGGTTCCGTGGGGGGCTAAACTATGTAACTGGCATCAATTTCGCAAGCCGTGTTGGGCTAGGCGAGCTTTTATTTAGGGATACGTTTATCCGCTCTGACAACCCGCTGCTGTACCAAGCACTGGAATATGCAGGGGGGCCGATTGTGGGTATCTTTGCACAAGCAGAGCGCGGAGTAAAATTATTCGGTGAAGGTGAGTTCTATCGGGGCTTTGAGGCTATGTCTCCAGCAGCGATCAAGAACGGTATGAAAGCATTGCGTTACTCTGCCGAAGGCGTACAGACTGTTGGCGGTGATAAGATCATTGAGGATCTACACCCTGCGCATATCGGATTGCAGACTTTAGGCTTTGCACCCGCAGAGTATTCTAGGCAGCTTGAAGAGAACGCGGTGCTAAAAGGCGCAGACCGTGCGACTTCTCGTCGTAAGAAGAAGTTGTTGGACATGTACTTCCGTAACTACTTTGACGGTGCAGATAACTCGTCGGTGCTGCGTAAGATCGCCAAGTATAATCAGGAGCATCCCAACGATCCGATTACAGCAGAAACTATACGGCGGTCACGTAAGACCCGTATCTCTGGCAAGCAGTCTCGGTATCATGGGGTTACGTTCAGCCCGAAACGCCGTGACGAGTACATGCTGTATGCACAGCAGTTCGATAAAAACTCGTCTTTGTTTATGTAAAAAAGGCCCCCACATATAGTGGAGGCCAGTAAATGGAGAACAACCTGTAGTGTGAGTTGTCAGGCGAAGTATATCACACAGTTCTCCATACCCGTAAACCTAATTTTTTATCTTCTATAACAATTCGTACCTCAACGCCAAAATCTTTCATTTTTGCAACAGATTTGACCTGCTTTTTAGCTTTGTCGATATCTATGCAGGGTAAAAAGAACGACATCCCAACGTCCATACTCTCCCAATCTACGGTAATCTTTAAACCGTCAGGGTTGAGATCATCAATCTTCGCTACCTTCATCTACTATATCCATTTTAAATGTTAGCTCAAGAACCCACACTGCTGGCATGTTTAGTTTAGTGCCTTTAGTGATACGCATCTTGGTGCGTTTGGCTCCCAGTTTATCCCGTAGCTCGTTTGTAAGCGAGGTATAGTTAAGCTGATGGTCGGCACTCCATTCTTTCAACGGCTTTGGCAGCAAGAACAGCTTGTTTGTGTCGGGTTCGTACCGCGCCACAAGCTGACCTCTCGGCACCGCTTCGGGGCGCACAAGGTCGTCTAGTCCGTTCTCGTTCTCACCTGCACCGCGCAAGTCTTCGTTGCTGTCGATCATTAGCACATTGTTATAATGCTCTGCGATATAGTTACTCAGAGTTTCCTGCACAGACGAACCCACGTCATCGACAAAGGCTTTGCGCTCCCGCAACTCAGCCACAAGCCAATCGAACACAGCCTTCACATCATAGTTTACATGCCCTAATTGTTTGGCGATAATTAGACCTGCGATCACTGTAGCACACCCCGCAGACCAGAAGCGGTTTTCTGAAGCTAACCCTGCTGCCGCATCTATCCGCCTCTGTGCGTCAAGCACAAGCGCCTCTGCGTTCTCTCTGTTGTTTATCACCCACTGCACATACTCCACCGCGAGCCAACCGTAATTACGTTCTATGGCTTTTAGAAGCTCGTCAGCATGGCGCTTTAATCTTGGGTCTACAAGCTTCTGCGGCACCTTTAACTCTAGCAACCGTTGCATCTCTGCTTTCGGTTCGGCTTTTTCTCTGGACAATATATCCCACGCACTGGTGTTAGCAGAACTCAGGGCTAGTAATCGCCACGGTTTACCACGCGCACGTTCCGTGTTGCCGCTCTGCGCAAGCCGATTTTTCTGCCTGCCGCCCGATAGGGCATAGGCATACTCTGACATCTGCAACGTGTTAAGATTTGTCATCTCGTCAGAGACAAGCAGCAGGTTGTGGTACAACTCCCCACGGTTCATGCGGGAGTTTTGCGTATCGTTCTTCTGCAATATCAACAACTCAGGGTCGCCCCATATAGATAGCGCAGCTTTCGAGGTTGTTGTCTTACCAAAACCTGTCTGGCTAACGAGATGCACCCCAAGGCTGTTTATACCTGTGAACGGCATAAGCACAGTGCCGTAGCTCATGCCGATAATAAACTGGTGCATCTCCCAATCAGGGCGGTTGTAGAACTCTAGGTTCGACACAATAGCGTCTTTCTCCCCGCGCTCTATAAACGCTTCTAACATACCTCCAGTTTTTGAAGAGGGTGGGTTGTACCGAATATCGTTGCCGGTAATTAGTTTATCCCCCAGAACAAACTCTTCCATAATATCATCGTCCACCCAACCAAATTGCCGGTGCGCTTCATCTGCTGTATTTGTTGCTTGCAATTCTTCAATCCACCGCTGTGTATATGCCATCAATGCCTCCAATGGTTTTATGCCAAACACAGCTACGCCGTGCATGGACATATTTTTGCGGAACTCATCGCGGGAAGTTACGGATGTTAGAGGCACGGTAAACTCTCGTACCCCATCCCTCGGGAGATGCAGGCAGAACGCGATTACCTCACCCAACTCTGCATCACGTAGTCGTCGTGTAACGTACAGATCGTTCTGGTACACAACAATTTCTTCGGGGTCGCCTTCTTTATTTACGGTGCGTAAATATACCCCGCCTGTCTCACCCCTAAAGTACGGACGGGGGAATACAGGTATACTAAAAGTTTTCTCTACAGGGCCACCCAACATGCTCTTGGCTTTGATTTCTACGGGGCCGCTCGCTTCTTTTATCTTCTGCCCTAGCGTTATCGGAGACTTTATCTTGCCTTTGAACGGGCACTCGCCACACACATTGGGATTAAGCTCGTCAAACTTCTGGCATGTGTACGGGCCTTTAATCTCAGACAACTTGCGCTGCATCTCGTCGTGGTCGTACCCTTGGTGCTGCTCGGATATCTTTACCGCTGCAACGGTAGCGTCCTTGCAGAACTTTGCGATAGACAACCCCGCTCGCCATAGCGGTTCGCTGATGGTGTTCTGGTTCTCCCATACGTTCTTTAGCTGCGCACAGCCTCGACCGTTCAAAGTCTTAGACACGATAGACTTGAACACGCTCTCTTTGTTTGCAGCCAAAGCTTCTTGCAGTGCGTCTGGCCCTAAATCTATCTGCGTGTTTACAGGTTTTAGCTCCGCACCCAACGACTGCATAAACGCCGAAAGCTCCACAGGCACGGGTTCTGTCACACCTATGCGCTCTACTGGTAGCGGGGGATCGCCTTTATAGTTATGGGTGTTGGGCGGTCGCAATATGCGAGCCGCGTCTGCGGTTACAGCAGGGTCTGCCAACAGCCCACGTTCTGCACAAACTTTCTTTAGCCGCTCCGCAACAGTTAGCCACTCGACTAACGGCGCAGGTTTTGTCAGGGGCCAGTACACATGTACTCCTCGCCCTGAGTTTATTAACATCGGCTTAGGTAAGTTTAGCTCCCCTACAAATTTTCGTAGGGCCTGCACCGCTTGCTGCTGATCGGGATACTCCTTGCTTGGGCCACAATCTAAGTCCAAGAACAAAGATTTAAGAGACGCCACGTTCTCTTTCTTGCGGCTACCTGCTTCTCGCAGGCTACCCAAACCAAAATACACGTCAAAACCGTCTGCATCGAAATGATCTGCGGCTTTGGCAACAGCTTCTAGGCTATCGTAAAACTTCTGTACCCGTTTATCAGTAGCTGCATTTGCTGCAAATACGCAGTAACACCCACCATCTCCTAGCACAGAGCGTAAAAATTCTATCGTTTTCATTATGCTGCTCTCCATTTAACATCGTGGCGGGGGTTGGACCTGCCCCGCCACGATATGACCCTAGACGATTAGTCCCACTCGTCTAAGATCGACCCTAAGTCTGTCGCAGGTGCGGGAGCAGCCGCCGCCTTCTTACTGACCTTCTTGGGTTCCGGTGTTTCCTCTGGCAGCTCTTCTGGCTGTATATCCGCAGAGGAAACTAAGTCTTCAAAAGGTGATGCCGTGTTCTCTTCCACGGAAAAACCTTCTTCTACGTCAAACGGAGAATATGATTTACGTTCTTCAAGCTTTGTAACTTGCACTGCTTTCAGCCGTAAAGACACCCCGTGATCTCGCATGGAGTAGGGCACAAATACTACGCTAAGATTTACACGACTACCCGATGTCAGTTCAAAACCATCAGGTAGCGATTTGTTCTTAGCGTCTACTTGCAAAGGGGGAGAAGTTATCTCACCCCCGTAAGACCCCTTTAAGACAGCCTTACCAACATACATACCATTGTCATCTTTCTTAAATACGTCAGATGCTTTTGGTAATTTATCGGGCCAGTTTTTTTCTTTGGCTGCTCTAGCTTTATATGCCTCAGACATAGCGCCATACAATTCTTTGGCCTGATCTTCTGTCATAGTAAAAGAAGTCTCAAACTTTGCGCCTTCTGCATCAGGTTTGCAAGGCATTGTTCTGCCCCTATCCCCCGCAGACGGATCGTATTTATACGTCTGATTAAGGCGCGGGTATAGAGCGGTCACATCTCTTATGATGTGCGAAGTAGCATTATTAGCCATAGGTGTTCTCCAATTTATATTGAAACCCGTCTACTTCTGTAAACGGAGATGTTGCCATAACAGGTTCGTGTGACACTGCTACAGTTTGAAGTGCAGCAATGCTTGCGGCATCACTACGTTTTAATTTTAAAGCTACCTCTAATTCTGTATCTGTAAGAGGCTTTATAGCTTTAAAATATACTTTCGGCACCGCGCTAGTCTCGTCGAAATATAGCCGCGTTACTACGGACATAGTGTGTGTCCTGCGGGTGCTTAAAAACTTTGCATATGCTTGTAACCCCATATGCCCTTTCTTTACTCCACCAAATATGGATGAAGCGGGGAGTTGCAGATGATACACTTGCTGCATGTCATCTACTAGCCCTACGGCAAGTCTTTGAGCAAACTTACATGCGCGACTGTCCATCTTTCCAGAACCTCTAATGTTCTGTGTGCAGTCCATGCACCGCGATGCTTGCTTCCTTGCTTCGGGCACTTCTACTGCCGGTAACTGCGTATCCGCAGACCAACAGGTAGGGTACGAAGGTTTGCTACGATCATATTCGTCTGCGTAATATGCCCTAGATATCTTTGCAGCGTTTATGATTACGATATCTAAAAAACCTTCTTCGCCTAACGGCATCCTATCCCCGCCCATTAACCCTTGAAAGCGCCCCCCGCGTATACTTATGCGGTGAGTATTACCCTCAAAGTCACTCATCAGAGGCCTCTTGCAAGGGGAGTTCCATTTGTTCGGGTTTGCTGCTGCTTGTCAACTCTTTTTCGATAGCAGGGATATTATAGCGGTATGTTGTACCGCCCCGAATGTAATGGTCACGGGGTATGTGACCCTCTTTCACCCACTTTCTAATGGTGTGAATTGATACGCCAAAATACTCGGCGGTTTTATTAACATCAGAATAAACGGTATCCGTCATTTTTTCCTCACTGAAATTGCATACTCGCTATCCACATTAAGCCCTTTGGGTAGCACATCAGGATGCTCCTCTAAAAACTGCCGCATGTGGGTTTGGTTAAGCCGCTTCTCCAACAACTCTGGTACCTGATGCTCCATGATAAAGTGGTGCATCTGCTCCCAGTCATTTGTCCAATACCGCTGCTTAACGGTTCGATAGAACAACCCTTCTGTTGTCCTAACACTCTCTACGCTATGTTCTTCGCAATGCTCCAACAAGGCGCGCTTGATAGTATTCATCTTATCAGCGAGCTTTGCGTCTTCATCTTTGAAGTTAGCCGACAACTCCGCACGTTTTTCGCGTATCTTAATGTACGCTTTCGTAAGCTTCTCTACAGGAACTTGCATAAAACTCTCCAAACTTAGTTATACATGGCATATAGTTAGTAAACATAAGCTAGTCAAGCACTTCTTTATACAAATCAATAATTTCTGTATGCGTACTTATCTTGTCGTCTAGTAGCTTGTACACACGGTTCTCAACAAACGAACCCGCAAGCTGTATCACTGTGCATTTATGCTTCTGCCCCGATCTGTGGACCCTAGCATTTGCTTGTGCGTAGGTTTCCAACGAGGGTGTCGGCCCCCACCACACAACAGTATTTGCTGCTGTAAGCGTAACCCCGTGTGCTGCGGCTTGGGGCTGTATAAGCAAGACCTTGGGATCTTTCTCGCTTTGGAACTGCGAAAAGATCTCAGTGCGTTTATGCGCAGCTACATCTCCCCGTATGATAGCGGACGTTATGCCGTCTTTAGTTAGCTTACCGGCTAACAAGTCTATGGTGTGTCGAAACGGTATAAACACAAGCACTTTCTGCGAGCATTCGTCTATCACTTCTTTCAGCACCTTGTACCTGTTAGAGATATCGAACTGCACGGTGTCGCCTTCGTCGGTGTATATAGCCCCTGCCGATATCTGTAGCAGTTTGTTTAGGTTCACCGCAGCATTCACCGCTGTCACACTCTCACCGGCAACTTGCATGACCATACGCTTACGCAACAGGTCGTAAAATGTTTGCTGCTGTTTGGTCATCTCTACCCTGCGCTTGGTGTACACCATGTCGGGCAAGTCTAAGCATTCATCTTTAGTGAAGCGTATCGCTGGTTGAAGCGCACGGAAAACCGTACTCTTGGCGTTCTCTTTCGGCGTCCACTTAAACTGAGTAACTTTTATCATAATCTGATCACGGAACGAACTAAAGAAGCTAGGCACACTCTGCGGGTTCACCAGCTTGGCAAGGCCGTAGGCATCTAGTGGCGACTGCGCAGCGGGAGTACCTGTCATAAGCCATAACCATGTATCGTCTTTGACAAGCTTCTTGAGCGTTTTCCATCGTTTGGTCTGCGCGTTCTTGTAGTGCGTTGCCTCGTCTATGATGATTAGGTCAAACCCACCCTTGGCGATAGCATCTGCTACAACCTCAACACCGTCATAGTTTATAATGACGAAATCGGCCCCGCTGTTTATTATCTTTTTGCGCTTCTCTTTCGCGCCATGCGCAACGTCCACGGTGCGGTGCATAGCAAAACTAAACAAATCCTCACGCCATGCGCTGTCCATGATAGATAAAGGACACACAACAAGAACTCGTCGTATAATACCTTGCTTCATCAAGAAGTCTGCGGCCCATATCGCACTGGCTGTTTTGCCTGTGCCTTGTTCGTTGAAGCAGAAGCCCCGCTTGTTCATGGTAAGAAACGCCGCCGTGTCCTTCTGATGTTGGTAGGGCTTGTGTTTGCCCACCCACGAATAGCGTTTCTCAATCGGTGAAGGCACCTTTATGTTCAATGCTTTCAGCTTATGGGCCTCGTCGATACCCCAATTCACGACGACTTCATTCATCGACAACTCCTTACTCTTTGCAATCACTGTTGTGATTTGCTTCGGGTTAGGCAGCGTAAGCAGGATGGCTTTATCCTGTACAATCTGCATGTTATTCTCCAATTATTTCTTGCGCTTTCCACGGCTTAACGCACCGCCAGCGGCTCTATTTTTCTTGCGGCTTTGTACTTTTACACCGTCTTTATTTTTGCCACCCTTACTGAGCGGTTTCTTGTGCGCGATATCTTTACCTTCGCGCTTGTCGGCTTTGCCGTTCTTGTTGGCATCCTTGCCAGTCTTATCCATCTTACGCCGCGCACGTTGCCGCTCCATGCGGTCGCTATGCTCTTCGCGTTCTTTCTGCTGCTTGTACTCTTTTTTGTACGGGCGGGGTTTGTTTTTATAGGGCATCAGTTACTCCCGTTGTGGGCACATTCGGTTACAGGGCAATGGCGCTTGCATAGTCCAGAGGGGCGGGGATTCCACACATCTGCTTCAAACGCCTTCTCCATTGTAGCATAGTTTGAAGCCCATTTCTCCCAAAGATTAGCCCTATCTGCAACTTCATACGTTTCTTTTACGAGTTTGTTTGCCACTACGAATAGTAGCCCTGCACGTATGCTTGTTATCTTGGGGTAGTGCGCAAAGATCGCCAACGCCATCAACTCTAGCTGCCCTTTGTCTGCGTACTTTGCAGACTTGCCAGTTTTGTAGTCGATAATCCAACCGATGCCGCTATCCTCGTCAAGGATGGCGAGGTCCACGATGCCACGGAACCATACGTTCCTAGCGCCAAAGCTGCACGGTTCCAAGTTAGCCGTTACTCCTAACCGCTGCTCACATATCTTTACACCCTTGCGTTGATTCAATTTATCCAACGCATCTTTGATATACATAAACCTCTCGGGGATCGGCTCGCCCTTACCGATGTAATCTTCGCAGGCTTTGTGGAATTGATTGCCGTAGATCATAGCTTCCGTCTGGATGAACGGGTACTGCTTCAGCACCTTTTCATGGTAGAACTGCTTGGGGCACTGCTCGAATGCTTTGATCCGACTGAACGACCACGGCGCTGCTTTACTCATTCACATTCCCCATACGATTTACCCGTACCGCTCTCGCAGTCTATAGGTAGGCCTGCGGCCCAATCTGGTGTCTTGCGCATACATTCTTCTACATACGCTTGCGCTTCGGGAACTTCTTCATCCTTCACACAGCAAACAATCGAGTCATGCACGGTAAGGACAACTTTATATCTTTCGGATATACTTAGCAACTGCTCGCCAATGATACAACGAGCTATGGCTTGGCATACATTCTCTACCACCTTGCCGCCGTAAATTCTGTTTCGGCCCCGCCGTACTTTATATCTATATTCGCGTGACCCCTCTTCGGTCATTTCATACTTCAAGTCCTCGTAGTGTATACAAAGACCTGATGGCAACTTGATGGCGTTCTCTTTTGATAGAACTTTTAGAACATCCCTACGTCCAAATCGAACTGGACCGTTATGCGTCATTTGCTCCAGTGCAAACTGCGCATCCTTCCACAGTCTATCTATGCTGTGGTTGATACTGCGATAGATACTTATGATCCGCTTGGCTTCTTCGACGGGTATCTCAAAGCCAAAGTTTTTTAGCTGAGCTTGAAACTTTATACCGCCCATGCCGTACCCTGCACCAAGAATGGTAGTCTTGCCTACAAAGCGTTGGTCTTTCGTAACGGTCTCTTCTTCGCAGCCGTATATACGCGCAGCCATTTTTATGTACACATCTTCGCCGTTAGCGAACTGGCTAACCAAATCATTTTGCCCTGCAAGCCACGCCAGAACTCTAGCTTCGATCTGTGCGCTGTCCGCGTCTATGAGCGTATAACCTTCGGGAGCTATAATACTGCTCTTGAGTTTCTTCGCATTCGGCCCTCGGCTCGGCAGGTTTTGCAGGTTGATCTTATCCTGTCCACCCCACCGGCCTGTGTGCGCTGCGTAATACCTAATCGGAACCGGGAGAAGTCCACGTTTACCAATGGATATAAACCTCTCGGTACGTGTTTCTTCTAAGGTACTTTTAGTACCCAAACGTGCAGAGACTAACGACTGCACTTTATCGTCGTCATGTTCTAGCAACGCTTTGAACGCCTCGTCCGACTTAGCAAATGCAAAAGTCTCTTTGCCTGTTGTCGGGCTAATCTTTTTCGGCGGCTCAACGCCAAGACTTGTAAGCAACTCAGCGAACCTGTTGTTCGACATCAAATCTTTTTTGTCGGTTATGTTCGCATCGCGCAGCAGCTTGTCCTTGCGTTCACGCACTTCTTCCAGATGTTGCTCCAACAAGAACAAATCTAGGTCAAGCGTAGGCTCAATAAACATCCGCAACGTGCGATCTATTAGCTGTAACTCTTGTTGTGGGAACTGGTTTCCAACTATTCCGCTGAACATCAGCTTAAAAATCTCGTATGTCAGGTCCACATCGTTACGAGAATACTCTGCATACTTCGCAATTTCTTCTTCGGTAAAATCAGTTAGCCGCTTGGCTAACGCACGGGTAACTTCATCACCCTTGGCCCCAACGCCGTAGCGTTCAGCCACAGCCTTTAGGCTCACACTCTTTTCCGTGCCATGTAACGCACGGGCCATGCACATTGTATCAAGCCACAGCTTTGGCTTCACGCCAAATCGCCACCCTAGTATCGCCCCGTCAAACGCGGTGTTATGACAAAGTATGGCGCAGGACGAGAAGTCTACGTGCGATAAGAAACGTGTAGTGAGTTCCTCACCTTGTAGCCAACGTGTTGGCTTATCATTCTTTTTTACAGCTAACCCAATAACCTCAAATCTATCGTCGCGGATATATTCTTCAGTCGTCATCTTCGACAGGCTGTACTCCTTGTCGTAGTACGTCTCGAAATCCAACGTCACTATGTCCATCTTCGTCATCCTCCCACGGAGCTTTGGGTAGCGTTACTTTTTTGTCGTTGAAGCGAGCGTCATAAACGCCCGCCCCAATCTTTGCTTTCTTGGACTTACTAGGCTTACGCACGTAAGGCACTTGCAATCTCTCCACCGCAAGCCATGTACCCCGCACCATCAACCCAATTATCTTTAGACTTTGGGTTAGACTTTATTCGCGCAACTTTGAGCAGGTTCATCATAACCGCAACATCTGTCGGGGTTATTTGCGCATCCAGATGCACAGACCAGTATCGTGCAATGGTGTTGAAGTTACTCTCCATGTCACCATGCTCCGCAGCGCGATCCTTCGTCACATAGTCTTTAGCTGTGTCGAGTACTTCGGAGCGTGTTACAGTTAGATTTACTGCTTCCAACACCTCTTTCGGTGTGCCGATCTTTTTCTTTAGCAGGTGTATATAAGATGGCGAACACTTACACGCTTTAGCAATTTTTGCTACTGGCGCTTTTGGATGCTTCACAATGTATGCCCAAACTTTTTCTGCTTTCTTACCCATAGTCATTCTCCTACTGCTTTATCTTTATCGTCACGCAACACGCGCACGATTTCTTCAACTGGAGTTACATCAACCCCATAATTTTCCGCTGCACCGCGAAACCTTTCAAGCCACGCCGCCAAACTTACACCGGCTTGTCTGCGTAGTTCAGCTTGTGCAACTTCATCGGTAGGGTCAAAAGGTTCGTACCCCCCACCCTCACGCCGCTTTGACACAGGTGAAATATACGCAGGGTATTCTGTCACCTTTATGGACACAACAGAACTTTCTACTGTCTCCGTTTTTGCCACGATGCGTAGCCCTGACGCCATCTGCCGCGCCAACTGTATACGATGCTGCCTCGCGGCTTCTACATCGTCAATCCCATAAAACGCTTGGTACGCTTCATGCTCTGGCTCGCCTGCTAACCAATCGACGAACTCTGAAGGCACAAACATATTTGCGCCCGTAGTTTGCAGGTAATCATCTATGATACGCTGCTTAGTCTTTTTAGAAAACTTAGACATAAGTTTATTCTCCATAGTTTTTGTTTGTAAAGCAGGCCATCACAGCCTGCTTTGTTTTTGTTAGTCAGTCGGCTAACCACACCGCGCCACGCTACGCCAAACCACAACACGCCTAAACCGCCACGCCACGCTACGCCTCGCCACACCGGAACACACCTAGACCGCCTCGCCGTGCCAAACCTAACCTCACTAAAACCGAACTCACCTAGACCGCCTTGCCGTACCACACCATACCCCGTCTCAACACACCTCGACCGCCTCGACTGGCCGCGCCACGTCTAACCCCGCCAAACCTCAACTCGCCTGAACCGCCATACCTTATCCGTGAATTAGGGCGGCGAACCGCCCCTCTTCGTTTAGGCTGCTCGACGCAACCGCTCTTCTTGCATAAGTCTCATAAGCTCTGCCGTTTGCTCGTCAGCGCATTCGGGGTATTCCATAGCTAACTCTTGGACTTCACGCGCTTCTTTCGTGATTTCATCCCAAGCCTCTTGGTGTTCACCCATATCTTCTGCGCTTGCTACAGAGAACGTGCCGTATGACCCACGCCCCTTCTCTTGGCGAAAGTCTCCTAGCCCTACGATTAGCCCTGCGTTTGTCAACAGCGATACAATGCCGTTGGCGTTCAGCGTAGGCGTCACATATTTAATCGTTATTTCTGAACACCAGTTTGGTAGGTATGCTCTGGTACGCACATCTGGAGTTTTGTTTATATCGGCAGATCGCACGATATCCATTTTAAGGTACGGCTTACCCCAAATCTGTATTTGGCTTTCGGGTAAAAACACCAAGCGTTTTACGTTTGTGCTTTTGATCCCCGCTGTTTCTAACGCTGATGTAACCATCGAACCCTTTACACCCGCCGCAGGGAAGCACAGCAACGTGTCGCCCTTTGGTTTAGTATACACACTTTCCCGAAACTCTTGTTCTGGATTGTGTTTAATATCTTGCTTCTCCGCAGCGGTTTTCTTCCCCCCGCCGATAAGCAAGTCGCGCATAGCCTTACTGCTCATGCTGTTAAAGTACATCGGCGTTTGACCGATCATACGCAGTTTTATCACACCTTGTTTTACGGTGTGGACTGTTAAAGTTTCTGCTACCGCAGTAGTTTTCTTCGTAGGCATAGTTATTCTCCTTTAAAACGGTGGCTCTTCGCCACTCTTCTTCGGTTTCCAAACAACATCCAAGCCGTGCATGGCGTGAATGAACTCTTCAAGGGTGCGACCGTACAAGCCGCACCCCCGATCCGTATTACTCGTAGTCAAGTGCAAACCACTCGTCGTCGAGCGCCCACAAAACGTAAGACGCTTTTGTTTGCGTACCCTTACGTTCTATCTTTGCTTCCCATATCTCCCCCGCAGTATGCATACGCTGTAACGCAAGCTGAACTGCTGCGGTGTCAGAAGTTAGCTTACTGGCTAACTCCCCAACCCTGTGCGGATATGAGTGTTCTTCGTCACGCATAAGAGCCGTAATGCGGTCCTCTAGCGTAGCTTGCTGCACCCTCGGTGAAGGTGTTTCGTCAAACGGATCTAGCCCGTCCAATAGCGCAACCTTACCCACTACCTTGTAAGGAGTGTTAGCCTTGTGGTTGTTTTGATTAGGGGCCACCCGCGCTGTAAAGAAATCGCCTTCTTGCAGGTTATTGTTTTCGATATAATTCCTGCCGACAAAACAGCTTTCACCCTCGGTGGTGACAGCAAACCCTGCGCCCCCTGCGTTATGCGGAACACGCTCCATAATCATAACGACTTCTTTTATTTCGCCAAAAAGTTTTTTCAGTTGTTCTTGTGTGATATCCATAGCGGCTATCTATTCTCCATTTTGAATTTTTATTATTTCGGCCTGTAACAGACCAAGATTATCCTCGTTAATAATCAGTGCTATACCTCCTGCTGTGTCTATATCGTCCAAGTTCTTTTGTTGTAGCGGGGTCGGCTTGTTCTTCCCCGCCTTACATTCGATGCCAAGGAAGTAACCTCCCAGACACGCCACTACATCAGGCACACCACTGCGCCCGTACCCACCCGTCACAGGGTAGAAGTAATACGCACCCGCATCTTTCAGAATGCGTACTACCTTCTTCTTTACCTTCGCTTCCGGTGTCATATCTTCACCCCTGCGTTGCGAAGGTTCTTCACGTAAGTATCCAACTCCTCACGAGCTGCAAAGAGTTCTTGTTTTACGCGGGGCCTCGCATCATTGCGCCATTGTTCTTCTTGCAGGTTGTCTACCTGTCGCTTGAGCCAACGCAACTGTGCTTGCTGGAACATGCTTAATTCTGTGTCACCCATCTACAACTCCTTCTAAAGGGCGCGTACACTCCAAGGGAATTTTAAGACACACAGAAAACGCCAACATTTCCAACTTGTCTCTACTGACAGGGTTAGCCTCATGGCTAACGTAGAAAACATGACGGTCTTTACGAAGACCTACGCCTTCGATTATGTGCCCGTAGTCATCTTCCCCCATCATCATAAGCACCGCTAGTTTTCCCTGTATCCAATCTGGCAAATCACTTACATACTTACCAAAGTTTTCTATCTCGTAACACTCTGTGCCTAAACACGTTACATCGACAGCAAACGATGAAGGTTGTATGTAAATGCGATATACCGTCTCGTCAAGGGGGGTGTCAAGATTTATAATTTTAGGTTTGAGCGACATAGAACAGTCTCCCTGCGAGAGCATGAAAGCCGACATTCGGAACAAACGTACCTTGCTCAACCATCTGCAATGTGGACACCTTACGTTTAAGCTCTTCGTCTAGCTGATCCACATCGCACCCGTAATGATTGCTAGGGTCTGGCTCCCAATTCCATTCCTTACCATCCATGTTAGTGTACACGTTGGCAGACTGCGTACCGCGTGGCGAGATGTTGATATACACGACATCAAACATATCCTTACCGGAGGACGTGTCCTCCCCACTGTAGTTAAGGAATGCTTTGATTTGTTCACCAAAGTTTGCATCAAGCCATGTATGTCCCGTGTTCACAAGATTCTTAAGCTCTCGCTCCAAGGGCGAGCTTTTACCACGACCTAGCCCATCGGTGACATCGTTAGCCAACTGTCTAACCTTCCGCGAACTGTAGTCGTCTATGTCTCGCATCTGCCTACGCAGGTTTCTAAGCTCGTTTGCCACAGCTACGTGACACGGTATGGTGCGCAGGTGGCGGGTAGCGTTGGATAGGCCTTTCTCGAAATGCTTGGCAAATGCCATGTAATGCTGCGCGTTGTAGTCGTTGTACCTACAGTTTTCGATGTTGCGACTGTGAACAATATACGCAGCATCTCCGTTGGCTTTTTCGGTGAAGTCACCGTAACCCACAAAACCTAGCGCATAGATTTCGTTCTCACGATAGATCCAAACGCTGTTCCTACGCTTGTAACTCCACTTTGCTTTTAGTGCAGCGGCCACAGCATCTGCGAACCTAGCTACCTCATTATCCACGTAGCTATTGTTCTCTGTCTGTTTCATCGCTTCTGACGTTAAGTAAGGATTGTATCCCATAGTCATTCTCCATTTTTATATTATGATTTGAAACCAAGGTGCTTGTTCACCCAGTAATTGTATTTGTTTCGTATTGCTGACAGATCCTCCTTCGTCTCTACTTGTTGCACTTTGTAAGAGGCGTGTTGCCACCACCCATCGGCTGTGGTTTCCGCGAACTCTACAAACAGATGTAGGCGCAGCGGATGTTCGGGGTCTGTAATGATACTCCTACAATTCTTCACGTTGTAGGTATCTCTGGATCGTATGTACCCTGCTCCCGTTGTTTCCGAATAATATTCATACGCCTCGGTGCGCATCTTTCGGATGTAGCTGTACTCGTTATCCGTAAGCGGCAGCATGTTTGCGATTGTCATGCCCCACTCAAAGAACTCTCTCAGCGGCTCCTTGAACTTGGCTTTCAACTCTTTGTTGACACGCGGCGGTATCGGCAGACCCTCGCCTGTTTCTGGATCACGCAGCCACTTCCCGTCAGGAGTTAGCTTGAAGGCTAACGCCGTGTTGTCTTTGCGGTGCGTAAAATTTTGCCAATGGGGGTTCACCTCTTTCGGCACGGTTCTGCCTTTGGCTATGAAATGTCTATCGTTATCCCCGTAATTACTGGTCAGATTGATATACTGCTTCCCGTTGGACACTAGGAAGTACATACCTCTCGGTGTGTGTCGTGATAAGAACTGATACCTACTGACATGGTTCCACGGCCCTGTGCCGTTGCGTATCTTAACGCTTGTGGTTCCGTCACGGTGCTTGCGCCACACGACAGCAGCGTAAAATTCGGTATCCGCTTTGGTAACGGTTCTGTCAGCGCCCCACGTTTTAAACACGGGGTCGCCAAAGCAATATCCGTCAAGAAACGCATAGCAGTAATCGCTGAGCTTAACGATGCGCTCCCACTTACGCTTACGATCTCCGATAGGTCGAACATCCTCTGCTTTAGTGTGACATTTCGATATCAAAGGTTTGACAGCATTGTAGTGATGCTCCACCTCTGCAAAAGTTTGGAATGCTGAGTATGTAAGTGCCATTAGTTATTCTCCTGTGTTGGCCGTGCTGTCGGCCTGATTATACTTGAGATGCCCTCCGATACTTCGCAGAACATCATTATGTTATTGCCGTACAAGTCATACAACTCGTCGTACAATGGTGCTGCAATATCATTCTGCATCACCGCTCGGCAGTCGGCTTCGGTTTCAAACCACACCACCGCTTCAAGCTCTTTGCCCTGCAACTCGTAGTGCAAGACCAAAGCTGTAAAAAATTCAATCATCATAATCCCTTTCGATTTCACCAAGCCCCCCACAGTTATCGCACTCTCGCTTGTACTCTTCCAAGTACCCGTATGGGTTGTCGTTACTCATACAGACTGCTCGCTCTGCGCTTACCTCCCCTTCTCCGCTACATTCGGGGCAGCGGATGAACGGGTTATCTATAAAAATATTATTCATCTGGTTTCTCCTTCCTCAAAGGATTGACCCAACACAGGGTCGTCCCAATTACATTCCCCACATACACCACCACTTTTGTCGATGTATTCTTCTTTGACACCTTCATGGCAGATCACGCAGTAGCGCCCACTTTTCCCTTCTATGTCGCGCCAATCATCCATCACATATCCTCCGATTTGATGTGAATTGTTTTGCCGTTGGTCGGACGCGCACTCGCATTGTCCAACACGCACCACAGGGTCGGATGATGCCAGTTGCCCCAGCCTCCGAATAGATACCCATCGGTCAGCAACACGATAGCTTGCGGGTCGAGCTTATGCTCTGTGATGTAGTTAGCCACACAGCTAACATCCGTGCCGCCACCGCCTTCGGGCTGCGTGGTGTGTATCATGTTGTCCAACTCGTACTGCTCGTACACTTCAGCACGACAGATCTCTGTGTCCCAATACAAGATGCGAACCCGCTCGGGGCGTAGCATATCGCAGATGGATTTCGTCTCGGTCATAAACGCAGGCAACACTCCCGGCGCGAATGTCGAGCCTGACGTGTCGATGCCAAGTACCAACTCGCCAATGGTCTCGCTGAACGTCGATGGCAGATACACGTTTTGTGCGATGAACCTACGCTTGGGCTTGCGCCACGTCGAATTGTCGTTACCCGCACAGGTAGCCATGAAGAACTCGCGGAACGGTTCTTTCCAATCGACCTTGGGCTGCAACAACTCCTCCATGTCACGACTGCCACCGCTTCCGGTTTTGCCTGCCACGATGTTGCCTTGACGGATTGCCTCGTCGATCTCACGCTCTAGCTCGCGCTTCTCCTCCTCGGTCATCTCCTTGGCGCTTTCCCAATCGTGATCGTCGAACGGCTTACCGCCGCCATCGTCGCCACCATCGCCTTCACCGTCACCGCTTTCACCGCCTTCGCGTTCTTTGCGCTTCTTGTAGATGTCATCAAAGATTTTAGCTGTGCCCCAACCACGATAGGTCTCGTTGAGACAGCCGCCTTCGATCCACTCCACGAACTCTCCATACTCGTCGAGTATCTTGATGTTGATTTCATAGTCCATCGCACGGTTGGCTGTGTTGGAACACTTCTTCCAGAGATGCCGCCACGTAATCAAGTGACGATACATCTTGTGATACATCTCATGCAGAACGAGGAAGCGTAGCTGCTTGTCGTTCAGGTTACGTACAAACTCACGTCCATACCACTCGTCACGTCCATCGGTACATGCCGTGCGTGTCTTGTCACATACAACACGCTTGCCCAACATAACCAACCCGCCAATGGCAGGTTGTTTGTGCATGATTTGAACAACGGCTTTTTCGATCCGCTGCTCCTCGGTTAGCTTACCGCCTAACTGTAACATTCTTATCCTCCTTATTGATCTGCTGAAAACAGATGTGAGTTATCCGCTGCCCACTGCGTGAACTTGCGGTTCTGCATGACCATCGCCTGCTTGCTGTATCTTGGCGCACGGACACCATTGGCAAACATACCTTGCGCCTCGGCATCTAGCCGCGCCATGTAGTCCATCCAAGAGTTGAGCCAGTCTTGTTCGATAGCTGCCAGTGTCCGATAGACCACCATACAGATACCTGCCGCTGTGGTTGGAACCTTGGCGTTTTTGGGATCGGACTTGATCGACTCCAGACTAGGTAGCTGATCGGCTAACTTGAGGTGAGCCATCAGATCCATGCCGCCACGCATACCAATCGTACCAATGAGCAACGCGGTCAGAGACTTGTCGTTGAGCTTGTCGCGCATCTTCATGTAGTTTGACGCCTTGTGCAGAGACCTCGCTGTGCAGAACGATCGACGCCCATTGGCTTTGGGGTGGTTGATGTAGACGTTATCTTCGGGGTCTTTCACATCGTCAGACGATGCCAACACCTGCGGGTTGTCCTTGACCCATGCAAGCGTGACGTGATCTAGCTTGTGGTTGATACCCCATTCGATCCACTCCACCGCATTCGGCTTGCGCATCCGCACGAATGTCACGCGGTTGCAAGTATGCGGCAAGAACGTGTCGCCCACATTCTCGAACCCAAGGTTGGTCGTCGCAAAGACAACGCTCTCTGGGTGTAGCTCATGCATACCGATCATTCGCTCTTGGAACAAACGGTTGAGCGGGTTCTGGATAGCGCGGTTCTTGCCTGCCTCGTCGATCATAATAATGAGCGGCGTATCCTTGAGGTGCATACCAAGCTCTTCGTTAGTCGCAAAGCTAACATAGTCGTTGCCTTCCAAATCCTTGAACTTTGGCAACATCAGGTCGCCTGCATCGGCCTTGGTCGTGCAGTCGAAATAGATCGCCTTGTGGTCAGGCAGATCCTCGGCCAACACCTTGAGGATTGATGACTTGCCGCTGCCCATCTCGCCCTCGACGATGATGGTTGTCTTATCCTCTGGTGGCAGAGGAACTTGAACTGCGATGGCGTTAGCAATTTCTTCGATGCTCAGTGCATACATTGTATTAGCTGACATAGTTATTCTCCAATCTGTTTATATGTCTAGTGTTGGCAGCGCAGCGATGGCTGCATCTACTTCGGCTTTTGTCTGCTTGCGCAGGGACTCGTCGTCACGCAGGGCAGCGGGTGTGACTCCAAGCATCGCATCTTCCAGACGCTCTGCCATAGCAGTCATATGAGGTGAGTTAGCCACGTTGCTAACTTTGAGCAGTCCGACCATCTCGGTCACGTTGGACACAAGCGTATCACGGAATGTTTTGGCTCCGATCTTGCGGCGCTTGGTACGCCCCGCATCGTCCACGTACTCTATGATATCGGTCTCGTAGTCGAGGCGCTCCGACATGTTAGACAGCGCGTCATAGGTACGCTTCCATATGTCACCCATCGCGGTCTCGAACTGCGTGGTGTAGAACTTCTCGTACTTGTTAGCCAACTGGCTAATCCCTTCGTTGGCGATGTCCAAGCGGAAGTCACCAGAGGTAGGTAGCGGCATTTCATCGAGCGTGAATGAGAACTTGCGTGACAACTTCTCTAGGCTTGGATAGTCGTCAGGGTTCGCAAGATCACCCAAGAACAGATGCGCATCCTCGACAGCTTGCTCGTAGTTATCCAAGAACTCTTGAACCAACTCATAGAACTTGTTCTGCATACCCGTCATTGCTTCGGTGTATTTGAAATACTGCGCGGTAGGGCATAGCTGCCAACCCGTCTTACCCCAAGGCATCGTCATGCGTGTGTGCATGTCACGCGCCGCAGATACATGCGTCTGTATTGCTTTTAGGTACTCGTTGTTACCCAATAGCTTTTTGTTGACGTTAGCCATACCGCGCTCGGCGGCGTTAGCGTCCGACACTTCGGCAGACGCTTTGCGATCCAACTTGCGGCCTGCCCAGTTTGATATGGTCATACTGACCAACAACGCAGCGGATGAAATCGAAACAATGTCATCTGCGTTGGGAGTGGTAGCTGTGTTGTTCGTGGCGTTAGCTGTGCAGCTAACTTCCACCACGTTGTCCATACCGTCAAATAAACTGGACTTACCTTCGCCCATATTACCAATCATATTCATAGTTATTCTCCAACATATTTATTGAGACCTTTGAGGTCGTTGCGGTTTGTCACAAGGGTAGCCCCTTGCTTGTGCGCGATAGGTGCGATGCACCAACCTGCGCGTTCTTCACGGGCGCGGAAGTCTCCGCAGTCCATGCAGTAATTATACCCGATGTTGTAACGCTCGGGGTGTAGCGTATCCTCGCCGCATGAGCGGCAGGTCAGCATCTGAATACCATCCATTGTAAACGCAGCCATCACTCGTCACCCCAACGCTTGCGGGCGTGAATGTCACGCTTGTTGATTGCGCGATAGGATGGCGCGGGGTCGTAGGTTGCAGGCATACGCTCGACAAGAGCGCGAGCTTTGGTTGGCATGACGCGCACCCCAAAGCCGTGGGTTTGGAAAAGGTATTCTTCGATGGCTTGTGCCTCGTCGCGTGTTAGGCCGTTGGTCAGAGTGTTAGCTGACCGGCTAACTGTTTCGGTGTTGTAAGACATGACTGATCCTCGTTGCAAAAGTGAACGTACCACAAATATAGCATATATAAGTAAACGTGTCAATACTTATCTTGTTGTGAGTAAATGTATTTTGATCAGTAATGTTCCGTTACTTGGTGAGTAACTGTGTGTAGACGTGAGTAGCTTGGTATGGGGGGTGGGTGTTAGCTGGTAGGCTAACTTATTGAAAACAAAGTAATGTTCCTAATGTTCCGTAGTGAAACGGGTAATGTTCCGTTGTAAGTCTTTGTTATTAAAGCAATGTTCCAATGTTCCGCGATTTTAGGGTACTACAGAGGTATAATGATGTTGTATGGAATATGCTGCATAAGGGGAAGGAAGGGTCACATGGAAGTGTAGTAATATTTAACGGAACATTTGGAACATTAGGAACATTACTTTAAAATCAATAGGTTAATTGTTCCATTCTTAAAAACCATTTTGGAACATTAGGAACATTACTTTGTTTTCAATGACTTATGCAAATCGCTCACCGCTCACCGCTCATAAAATAACTGGCATCGCCCAGATAGAGTTAGCCGTGCAGCTAACTGCAACTTGTGTGGGACAAGACTCCGGTGTACAACATCGCGTGACGACAGCTCGCCCTGTGTCGCTCACCGCTCACCGCTAATACACAGAACTGGTATCATAACTGGCATCGTAAATAACTGGTGTCGCGGGGCACAAAAAAGCCCCGACCGTTTCCGGTCAGGGCGTGGGGTTACATATCGAGCGCATCCACAACATCGGTTGGATCGCCTTGATGCCAATGCAGCTCAGCAGATATAGCCTCGGCATCAATGCGCATCGCGTTTTCTACTTGTGCGAGTGCAAGCTTTAGCTCATGCCGTATGGCATGAAGATTTTTTGTTTGTTCATGTATTGTGGAAGCAGCAGCCTCGGCATCCAGCAACATATCGGCCAGTGATTCATTCTTATAATTCATAACTTTTCTTTCATGTGAGGGTTAGTGGGGTTAGCCGGTTAGCTAACCCCGTTGATGATTACTTGAGTTTCGCCATCATTTCATTAAACGCTTCGACATATTCAGCCGGTATCGAATCGTCAGGCTTTGCCTTGCTGCATTGCTTTGCAGCCTTGGCAATGGAATCCAAGAACCGGTCGCAATCGGTACGCTCGACCGCATCGCTTGCGCCATCGCTTGGCTTGTCAGCAGCCTTTTTAAGATCAGTCTTGATATGACCGATAAGTTTGCCGACCTGTTGCTGGATA
>Ga0098049_1000078_pt1 | contig 34543 bp, 20 predicted proteins | sample 13BtaG_FD_92582 | JGI IMG/M metagenome (GOLD analysis project Ga0098049, IMG submission 92582) | Marine viral communities from the Subarctic Pacific Ocean - 13B_ETSP_OMZ_AT15268_CsCl metaG | ecosystem: Environmental > Aquatic > Marine > Oceanic | place: Subarctic Pacific Ocean | collected...
ATAGGATTAAGAACAGCCATTACTCTACCAGCTACACCCAATATAGGAGTCATAAATTTAAAAATGTTTAGGAATATACGCCCAAGTGGTCGGAAGAAGTTTCTCATTCTCTTAAAGAAGTCTTTCAGCTTTTCAAAACCTTTAGCAATTGCACCGTTCTTATTAGGTCCTGCTGGTATCAACTTCTTAAAGAAATTACCTAACATTTTAAACGGTTTATTAAATACAAACTTAAGCGCTTTAAACCATACAGCAAAGAAAGAACCTATAATACCAATATAGGTACCTATTACAGCAGTAAGCAGTGCACTTATTCCTGACTTGCTATCTTTATCTTTAACAGCATCATCATCATTACCTTTACCATTACCTTTCTGTAAAGGATTGAGTGGTGATTCTCCAGGTGGAACTAAAATATTTTCTTTTCTTTCTTTTGCTTCATCAGCCAGGACTTTAACAGCATCTGAAGTTCTCTTTGTATTTGTTCTTATATCTTTTAGCAATATTAAATTTTGATCCGGACCATCCTCCGTCTTTTCACCATCAGCATCTGATGGTTGTGCTGCACCATCAACTCTCTCAGCTTCAATATTTGCCAACTCGTCTACTAACAATTCAGCCGCAGCATGTAAGTCATCTAAAACCACACTTTGCTTTTCAGTGTGGGTTCTTATTGCTGATAGATGAGCTGTACTTGTTTCTGATTTAAAAAGAAGTCTATTTAAGACACCTTTCATCTCTGATAACTCAGTTTGTAAAAGTTCAGTAGATTCAATGTTAGCAGGTAATGCCATTATTTTTTACCCATTGCCTGAGCGCCAAAGAATGCTGCAACAATACCGGCTACAGCTACAAAGTATGTTGGAGCCATACTTCCAAGAGTTTTCTGTGCTTCGTCTAATCCAACTAAAGAAGCAACTACTACAGCAAAAGGATACAATAACAATCCACCTAGAGCGAACCATGTCATGTTTCTTTGAGCATCACGCATTGCATCTGCATCCTCAAGCTCCTTACGCTTGAATTCTAAATACATCTGTTCTTCTTCTTTGGATACCTTACCATCGCCGTTTGTATCAGCTGGATGATGTCCGCTAGCCTTAATTTCTTCCTCGCCCATCTTATCTCCTGTTTAGCTTCTGCTGTTGCGCTTCATGCCTCTCTTTTTCTTTCTGCAGCCATTCTTGCAACATAGAAACGTATATGTCTCTTTCGTATGGAATTAGATTTTCTAATTCTGTTATACTATATTTATGATGCTGAACCAATGCAAAGACTGTGGAATAGTAATTTGCGAGCGTATTATGGCTCAGCAACATTAAAAAAAATCAGCTAATCCGTTGAGTTCAATAGTTCTATCGTTATCATTCTTGTTCTTATATTTCAATGTATAAGTTAACTTAGGTAACGTGTTAAAGAACTCTTGTAGTTTTTCAAATCTTTTTACATCTAATCCTTTGAAAAATTCCAGTGCCTCTTTACTAGTAAAGTCATCATAAACTTCTTTATCATCATATACCTTAACCAGACAGCCTGCAACCAACTTAAAGATATCTTCAGTGCTTGGTTCATTGCTATCTAATCCCAAACCTATCTTAGTCATCATACCTAATGTAGGATCTTTTAAAACAACTGTATACTTATCATCAAGTACAACTTCGTTATTATGATCAGGATCTAGCGTAGGTGCTAACTCGTCTAAGTTAATATTAAATTTATAAATTTCTTGGTCTTCTGTATCTCTATACTGAAGATTTACAATATTCTGTACAGATTTAGATCTAAGTTGAATAAACAACATCTCTATATCTGTTGATGTCAGTTCTGCTACATTTAATTCCTCAGGTTCAATAATTACATTACTAAGAACCTGCTTCATAGCATTGAGCTGTGCTTTCACATCAGCCTCTTTTCCTATTAGTAATAACTTTTCTTCTTTAACAAGAAAAGGTCTAAATGTTATATCAAGTTTTGATATTGGTAACGTATATTGATACGTCGGTTGGTCAATTTTCGGTAAAGCCATTATATTTCTCCATTATTTAATTAAGTCTTGCCACCCAGTGCCCCAAAAAACCCTTGTGCATTGCTTATTATATTTATAGCGTCTCCTACATTATTAGGAGTCTTCATTGATGATACTAGAGAGGTACCAGCAGTACCTAATCTAATTAATTTTTCAAACCCACCCAATGCTCTGTCTGAAGCTGGGCCAGGTCCTTCTTGTAAATCTGTTGTAAATGTTCTAACTTGGAAATTAACTTGCACTCTTGCAAACTCATCATTCTGAGCCCATCCAAGTGTTACGTCTCCCAACAATGATGGGTATACTTCATATGCTTTAAGAGTCATTATCTTATTTGCTGACACGTCATATGTTGCTATCTCCATTGTAGTAGCATAGTGGTCATGGTAATGTGTTTCACCAAACAAAGCTGATCCACTTCTTGATCCACTTCCATCATTAAGAACAGTGCCTGGATCTATTTCAAATATATTATGTATCCATTCTTGAAAGAAGTTCAAATTTCTTCCATTTTGATCCAGCATAAAACTTGCTGATATTTCTGAAGGTAGTATAGAAGCTGGTCGTCTATCAAATGGACCAATTCCTAATCTTCTATGTTCAAATGGATTGATCTGAGCTCCAGGAACATTAACACCATCACAAAAGAAAACTAGCTTCTGAACATCACCTTGAAACTTTCCTGTAGCCCAAGCTGGTGGAATTATACTAACAACAAATCTATTAGCTCTTTGCAAGCTGTTGTTTTCTTGTAATGCGCCTGTAAATTTGTCAATACTAAATTCTTTAGTATGACCCTCACGCGGCTTCTCAAGACCAACTCCCTTGCCTAAATTAAATAAAGTTTTTGCTACATCTGCTATTTTTGCCATTTATCTTCTTTTTCTACGCTCTGTCATAGAATCTCTATATACTTTATTTATGCCTGCTTTGCGGAACCGCGCCAAAGGCATCATCATTATAAAGTCCCAAGCCTTAGGTGGTACATAAAGATACTGACCAATAACTGCATTCATATTGTATCTTCTATACATGGGTTTAAACGACATAAGGTTACGTCTTTTCTTCATAAAGTCAAAGTCAACTCTTGGAGCCATCTTAGCTCTTATGCTTGTAGCAATATCGTCACCCTGTGAACCTGGATTCATCATATACTTAAACAGTTCGTCCATTAACTCAGCTCTAAATATTGGAGGGAGATAGTGAAAGTTTAATCCTGAAAAATAGCCTTTATCTTGATATACGTTAGTAACCAATACTACTGGAAACATATCATAATAATCCGCTTTAGCTTTTGACAATGGATTACGATAGTTAAACATATATAATCTTCCGGGCAAAAGTCTTTTGGTTCTTCCAGCCCCCATCAATAATTGAGTTGGATTGTTCTTTGCCTCTTCTTCGCCAAGCTCCCTCATACGCTTGACTGGATCACCCTCGAACTTTGTATACATCTCTTTCATAGATTTGAATTCAAAATCGAATTCATCAGAGGTCATTTTAACAGCTCGTTGGAAAAAATATGCTGGCATTATCCTATTACTCCTAGCTCATCTTGAGTCATAATCATAAATTTCATTCCTTTATTATTACAAAACTCTTCTGCTACCTCAAACTTTCTTTGATTAACAGCAAACTGAGCCACTTCTTTGATGTATCTTTTTGTTCTTCTTTTAGGTTTAGGTGGTGGAACTAGATGTTGCTTTGGTTTTACTTCTATAACAAGCTGCTCTCCATCATGCTTCTCTACCCAGAAATCAGGAAAATATCTATGCATTCTTCTATCAATAGGGCTTCTATATGGTATACAAAACTCTTCAGACGCCCAATTTACTATTTGAGTGTGAGAATCTAGGTATCTCATTAGCTTGAGCTCCCACAAACTTCTATAAATAATATTACTAGAATCACCTTTATATTTGTTTGGATTGTTTGGTACAAATTTTCCTGAGTAAGCCATAAAGGTATTTATAACATAGAGGACAAAATGACAGATTTCAAATCAGGTATTAAAGCAAGAGGATCAGTATTTCCTGAACAAGCTATAAAGAAAGCTAATGCTGAAAACAGATCTATTGCAAATATCAGTTTCCCTGGAGACATTGGTGCACATCAATTTGTAATGAACTTTGTTAAGTATAGATTAACATCTGATAGGGCTATAGAAGATATTCAAGAGTCAATTGCATTGCCTTTACCAGGAACAGGTATTACGGACAAAGCTGGTATAAAATATAACGAAAGTGAATTAGGATTGGTTGGAGGAGCGGCAACAGGTGGTGTCGGAGGAATTCAGAAAGCAGTAGATACAATAAAAGAAGGCGGAGATGTTGGAATGCCAAGCGGGCTTTCTGCAGCTAAAACATTTTTTGAAGCAGGTGGTGCAGGAGCTAGATCGTTACTTAAACAAGTGGACGGATTAGGCGGTGCTGCTGATCTTACTTTTGGTAACACAATTAACCCTCACGTTGTGCTTTTATTTCAAAACATACAGCTCAAAACATTTAACTTCACATGGAAACTATCACCAAGAAATGAAGCCGAGTCAAAAGTTCTAAAGAAATTAATTAATAGATTACAAGCTCACTCACATCCAGAGCAAAAGAGTGACGGAAACACATCTAACTTCTTTTTAAACTATCCAGATCAAGTTGACTTATTTTACTTAGGAGTCAATGATAATCTCCATTATTTTAAAAGAGCAGCAATAACAAGTCTAGAAGTAAACTATCAAACAGAAGGAACTATATTGTTTGCTGGTACTGGTGCACCAGGTGCAGTAGAATTGACCCTTGGATTCCAAGAAACAGAAATATGGACTAAAGAAGACTACGATAGTGTAGGAGAAGAATAATGGCTATAAAAGGATATTTTTCAAACATACCATCTATTGAGTATGGTACAAAGGTAGCTACCAATTTGATAGCAAGACCAAAGGTAAAGGAATTTATATTAAACAATCCTAACGTGGTTTATGATTATGTAGTAAAGGATGGAGAAAGACCAGACCAAGTTGCAAGCGCATATTATGGCGAGTCAAATTTTGTGTGGCTAATTTTCCTAGCAAATGATATAGTAGATCCATACCACGACTGGCCATTGACTCAGTCACAGCTAAAAGAATTACTAAACATAAAATATGGATCTAATGCAATAGCTAAAAGTACTATACTCCATTACAAACACAATACAAAGGGAACCCTTATTACTAAAGAAACATTTGATCTAAATGCAACTATGCAAAAAATACAGAGCTCTGACTATACAGCTATAAATGCATATGATTTTGAAGATGATAAAAATGAATCTAAAAGATTAATTAAATTGATAGATACAAGACTAGCAAGTCAAGCATATGCTAAGTTAAGAGAAGCTATGATAGAGAGTGTTTAATGTCGAATCCCCAATCTAATCAATACGAATTACTCGATCTTGTAAAGATCAATTATCCTAAAGGCGTAGTAGACATTACAAATTCGTATGACAATATATCTATAACAGAGGATATATTCAGCCCGTCCATTGCATGTACAATGGACGTATTGGATTCTGTTGATAATTTAGGCGTAATAGATTTTGATGGTACTGAAACATTCGAGTTAAAGTTTAAAGGTTTAAAGGAAAGTGACAGAGAGATATATCTGACATTCAGAATATTTAAAGTAGACATTAACATTGACCCGCAAAAATCAGACATCAAGTTATACAGACTACATGGAGTTACCCCAGAACATTATACTCAAGCAACAATGGATATAAATCAATCGTTTAAAATGCCTATTCATAAAGCTGTTGAAAACGTATTTGGCAAGTTAGGAAGCAAAAGAAAGTTAGACGTTCATGAATCATCTGGAACATACACATACATTGTTCCTGGTATGACTCCTTTTGAAACATTTGATTTCCTAAGAAGAAGAGCATATGATTCTAAGTATAGAGCTTCATTGTTTGTTTTTTATGAAGATGTAGACGGATATAAGTTTAAGAACTTAGAAAGAATTATTTTTGAAGAAAGAGACAATGCACTTGATTTTAGGTATCAGCCAGTAGCAAATATACAGACTGGTGATGATGATCCAAATAAAAACATTGAATTCTTAGAACTATCATCAAACAAAGACGTTCTTCAAAAAATAAAATCAGGTGCATATGCAAATGCTGTTAAGGAAGTAGATCTTTTTAACCAAAGAGTAAACACTTCGGATGTAAGAATAAAAGAAGACTTTGCAACTTTTACACACCTTGATAAGCCATCAATGTCATTAGATTCTAAAGCAATCATAGATGAAAGTCTTAATGTAATAAACAGCACTCAGTGGATAAACAAAGTACAAAATGAAAAGGATGATAAAAGAGCTCAATTAATTCCTAGAAGAAAGTTTTACTTTGATTGCTTATCTCAAGTAGAGACTAAAGCAGTCATACCTGGCAATTCAAATATGAGTGTTGGTAAAGTTATAAATCTTGATATATTAGAATTAGCAGGTAAAACAGATAATAAGCAACAAGAGCCAAAGGTATCAGGTAAGTATCTTGTAACACAGGTAAAACATTTATTGGGCAAAGGTAGTTATAGAACAAACTTGATTCTTAATAAAGAAAGCTATAATGCTAATGTAGAAGACTTAAGTAAAAACATAGTGGTGAACAAATAATGCAAACAGGTGAATCAGCATTCTCAAACTTCCGTAACTTCATTGGAGTTGTTGAAGACAGGAATGATCCAGAACAAATAGGAAGACTCAAAGTAAGAGTATACTCAATACATACTGATGATACGTCAGTATTGCCTACTGATGACTTGCCGTGGGCAATGGTTGTTCAACCAATAACGTCTGCTGGTATGAGTGGTATAGGAAGATCACCAACAGGAATAGTAGAAGGATCGTGGGTATACGGCGTCTTTTTAGATGAAGGAGAGTTTCAACAGCCATTAGTTATTGGATCTATTGCAGGTAAACCATCTCAACTACCATCTGGATATGGATTTTCTGACCATATAAATGAAGTATATCCACTAGATGACAGCTCTGTATCTAATCTTAATGAGTCATCAGTATCAAGATTATCACGAAACAATGCCGAATCACACGTTAATTTATTATCAAAAAGAAGCAATAAAGAAACATTAGGAACAATAGAATCTGCAAAAGCATCAAAAGTTGATAGTGTTCTAGCTGATAAAGATGATGCGTACTATAAAAGAACGACCTGGAAAGAACCTCATCCAAGGTTTGGAGGACAAGGTAGCGACTTTCCAGTTGGAGTACCTAAGTCATCTTATCCATTAAACCATTCGTGGTTCACTGAAGCGGGTCATGTATTTGAAGTTGATGATACACCTAAGGCAGAAAGAATACATATCTTCCACACATCTGGAACATTCCAAGAAATTCAACCTAAAGGCGATAGAATGACCAAGGTTGTTGGAACTGATTATGAAGCTGTGTTTGGAGATAAAGATATATTTATTAAAGGAAGTGTGAACATTACAATTAATGGTGATGCAAGAACACTTATAAAAGGAAACAAGATAGAAGAGATAGATGGAGACTACATGCTAACTGTAAGAGGAGATGTAGTACAAAAGATTGCTGGCAACGAAGCAAAAGAAATTAACAGTGATCAATCAATACAAATCAATGGAAACAAAAGTGAAAGAGTTTCAAAAAATGTAACACTAACGACTGTTGGAAATTTTGTAGACAGCATTAAAGGATTGTTTACCAAAACAGTAACAGGAGAAGAATCAAGAACAAACCTAAGCAAGGCAACTCATATCTTACCCGACAACTACACCTTGCTTGGTGCCAACAACTTGAACATTGCAGCTGGTGGAGATCTTAATATTGCTGCACAAGGTAAAATGAAACTAAAGTCTGTTGGTGATCAAACCGTTGAGACTGATGCTGCTCAACATATAAATGTAGGTAGCACTCAAGCAATCACGGCAGCTGGTCATTCAACATTTAATAACAACTTAACAATAACAGGTACAACACATTCAGTCGGTGATGTTTCTACTGATGCAGGTAATAGTCCTACATTAGCAGCACACAAACACAAACAAACAGGTGGAACGGCTGATGATGGTGATGGACCAAATAATAAACAAACGTCAGTAGCGGATGAAGCATAATGAGTAACTGTGGACCATCAAAAGCATCATTAGATTTAGATTCACAAATCAGTGGAGCAATGGATACTGTAGCAGATAGCTTTATAGGTGATGCTGCTGGAGGCATTGCAGATGGAATAGCTGGATTAAAAGATAGCTTGACTGGATTGACTGATGGAATAGCAGATAAAGTTAATTTAGCAGTTCCAGAAATAGAACTTCCAAAAGCTAACCTACAAGCTCAGATGACTAAGATGATGAGTAGTGTTAATGATCCTGGAGCATTCTTATCTGAGCTAGAAAGTATGAAGAAGAACTTTGGTGATACTATTGACGTTGACAAAATGCTTGAAGGTGTTGGAGTAGATCCAAGTGCGGTAGCAGGACTAGCTTCTTCATTTTCAAATTTAAAAGACCAAGCCAGTGGCTTATCACTTTCAGGTAGTTCAAATATAAGTGGAGGACTAGCTGCATTAGCAACAGGAGACTTAAGTGGCGTAAAGGATCTTTTAGGAGAGTTGCCGTCAGTAACTCTACCAGGAACAGATCCATCAGCAGTATTAGATAAGATATGTACAGGTGTTCCAAATTTAGATTTAGACAAAGACGGCAACACTATAAAGAAAGGTGTCCCAACAAAAGCACCTGCTGCAGACAGTGAGCCAATAGAAGAACCTGTAAAGGCTAATAATGCACCACCACCAAAAAAAGAACCAGCACCAGCAGACAAACTAGAGAATGCTGAAAACGTAGTTCTTAATCCAGATACTGAAGAAGCTCAGAAAATTGAAAAAGAATTCACTGCTGACATTCAAGCAATAAGACCTTTGCTAGCTAAAGTATTAGACAGACAAGCAGAGTTTTATGAAAACAGACAAAAGGCAAGAGACCTTATTGGCGTATTCAGAACAAGCGACAAGAACAAAGAAAAGATAAAAGTTTTGAAAAGAAGAAACATTGTAATTGTTAGAAGGAATAATAAAGACACATTATACAACGAACTAAGATATAGCAATTGGGAATATATAAGAGACGACAAATTATTTAAAGCTGAGCTAATACTAAAGGAACCAACTAAACCTGTTATCAGCTGGGAAGAGATACATGAAAGAACCTACTTCAGTAACTATCCAGAAACAATTGATTTAATTTTACAGATTCCTAATCTAGTAATAAAAGGTGAAAGACCTGATCGTGTTATATTTAGCAGCAGTAAGATAAAAGGTAGTTGAGGGGTAGATAAATAAAGTTATGGCTATATTTACAGATTTTAATAACAGTTTTGCAATACATCCGCCAACGGGAGACCTGTCACTCAAGAATGATGCTGACTCAGTAAAACAATCAATAAAAAATTTAGTACTTACTGACAAGGGTGAAAGATTATTTCAACCTAATATAGGATGTAAAATAAGATCATTACTTTTTGAAAACTTTACTCCTCAATCAAAAACAGTAGCCAAACAAACAATAGAACAAACAATAGAACAATACGAGCCAAGAGCTCAGCTAATTAACATTGATATATCATCATCGCCAGATAATAACTATATGTACGTTAGTGTTATGTTCAACTTAATAAATAGTCCCACAGCACAGACTTTGGAACTAGAACTAGAGAGAGTAAGATAATGGCAAATAGCAGCTTATCAGTAGCAAATATAGATTTTTCAGATATTAAGAGCAACCTTAAGGGGTATCTTAGATCTCAGGAAGTGTTTAAAGACTTTGATTTTGAGGGATCTAACCTCAATGTGATGTTAGATGTACTTTCATATAACACATATATGCAGAACTTTTATCTAAACATGGTTGCTGCAGAAGGATTTATTGATAGCGCTCAACTAAGAGATAGCGTAGTATCACATGCAAAAACATTAAATTACTTACCAGGGTCATATACATCATCAAAAGCTGTGATTGATATAGACATATCACCAACAGGAACACCACCAAATATCACACTACCAAAGCATTCAAGGTTTTCTACTCAAGTAGAATCAAACACATATACGTTTACAACTAATGAAAGAATAACAATTTCATCTGATGCAGGTGGTTTATACACTGCATCCAATGTAGAGATATTTGAAGGGGACATAGTTACAGAATATTTTACCGTAGCTACAAGCAACACAGATCAAAAATTTATTCTTTCCAATAAAGAAATAGATGTAGATAGCTTATCTGTAAGAATATTAACATCTAGTAATGATACAACTAATGCTGAATATGTACAATCAATATCTTCAATTGGACTTGATGGCTCATCAAATGTATATTTCGTAGTACCATCTACAGGGCAGAGATATGAACTACAGTTTGGTGATAATGTAATTGGAAGAACTCCCATTAACGGCAATGTAATTGAAGCTATCTATAGAAAGTCAGCAGGAATAGAACCAAACGGAGCTAATACATTTACTTTAGTTGATGAGGATGCAGCATTATCCAACAACACAATATCATTAGTATCTTCTGCAAAAGGTGGAAGTGAAGGAGAATCAATAGATCAGATAAAGGTCAATGCTCCAAGATCCATATCAATACAAGATAGGACAGTTACAGTCAGTGATTATAAAACACTTCTTTTACAAAACTTTAATGATATAGAAACAATCAATGTTTATGGTGGCGAAGAAACAACACCTCCAGAATTTGGAAAAGTGATAGTATCAGTAGATTTGAAAAATGCTGATGGTATTCCAGACAGTCGTAAAAAAGATATTGAAGACTTCTTAAGATTAAGATCTCCACTGTCTACTGTACCTAAAGTAGTAGATCCAGAGTTTTTATTTGTTGACATTACAACTAATATAAGGTACAATCCCAATATAACTGCGAAGTCTGACCTAGACATTAAGTCAGATGTAATAACAACAATAACTAATTTTGCATCAAATAACATTAATAAATTCAACAGCAGCTTGAGAAAATCTAAATTAACTAGAGAGATTGATGATGCAGATGCAGCAATTTTAAATAATGAAACAACTATTGAGCTGGAAAAAATTATAGTGCCTACATTGGATAGTGCAAATAGCTTTGTATTGAACTTTAATAATCCCATAGTTCAAGAAATTCCTCAGGCAGATTCAACATATGTTGATGGATCATCACCAGTCAAGTCTACACCATTCACATATAAAACAATTACTAACTGTTCATTAAGAGACAATGGTGTTGGTGTAATACAGATAGTAAAACAAGCAAGTGGTGAAATTCAAATAGTGGAACCTAAGATAGGTACTGTAGATTATGCATTGGGTGTAGTAAACATAACAGGATTAACAGTCTCTTCTTATTCAGGAGCAGGTATAACTGTTACTGCAAATCCTGACACTCAAACAATCAGATCAGATAAGAATATAATTCTAAGCTATAATAATACACCACGAATAAACATTATACAAGAGAGAGTGTAATGCGTGAGATTGAAGACAATATTTCATTATTTGTCAAGGAACAATTCCCAGCCTTCTATTCAGAAGAAGGACAGATATTCCAAGAATTTATTAGGGCATACTATGAATACCTTCAACAAGATAATAATACATTAGACGTTTCTAGAAATTTACTACAATATAATGATATAGATTCAACAACAGGACAGTTTTTAGAACATTTTAAGGCTACGTATCTTAGCCAATTGCCTGGGCTAGTAAAAGCTGATGATAGACTTACTATCAAAAACATCATGGACTTCTACAGAGCAAAAGGTACACCCAGAGCAGTACAGCTTTTATTCAGACTGTTATTTGATGAAAGTGCAGAAATAAAATATCCAAGTGATGATGTCTTAAAGCCATCAGCTTCTGATTTTAAATTACCTAGATACATAGAAACATATGCAAGCGATCTTAACAAACTCATAGAGTTAGAAGGATTAGAGGTCGTAGGTGCTTCAAGTGGAGCAAAAGCATTTGTTGAAAGTATATCTACAAAGCTACTCAACAAAGTAAAAGTACACGTACTAACACTATCAAATCTAAGAGGCAACTTTATTAGAGGTGAAATAGTAGCAAAATCCTCTGATGGTATTCAAGATGATATGCCGGTTGTTACTGGATCATTATCCGATATTGAAATAACATTGGGTGGTAGTGATAATAAAATAGGTGATACATTTGACATTTTAGCATCATCAGGAAAGCAAGGTAGAGCTAGAGTAACATCAATATCAGCTGCTACAGGACTTGTAGATTTTGAATTAGCAAATGGAGGATTTGGATTCTCCAAAGATTCCAACGTAACATTCACTGATGTTAATGATCAGAACCTCCAAGTTAACAATGTTATTAATGCTGCACAGACATATAGTAATACCTTTACAGGAAACACACATGCCAATGGAGACGTAAATGTAGCTGCTCCATTTGATAGCATCATCTATAGAATTGAAGATGCAGAGTTTTTTAGATTTGAAACAGTAGAACAAAAAGTAGAGAAGATATCTATACTAAGTGCTACAGACTTTAATAATGACTTAGCAGCTTATAATGCAGCTAACGATACTAACCACTGGACATATGCAACCGCTTCTGTAGATGAAGCAAAGACTCCTATAGTAAGAGGTAAGGATTCTGATGGCAATATTATAGCTAATGGATATCTAATAGACAGTTCTACAGGAACAGGGACCAATGAGCTTACAGTAGCACTAACTTCTGGTTCATTTGGTAACCAAGCAACAGCTACAATTAACTTAGCGTCCAATACTCATGGGTTTGTAGTAAATGAGGGTATTGATGAAGAAAACGCTGTAAGCCTAACAATACAAGATACAAGTGGATCATTTTCTGTAGGAGATGTGGTTCAAGGTGACGAAAGTGGAGCTAATGGTATTGTGGTATCAGTTGATGCTACAACTATGGTTCTAAATGGATCATTTGGTAAATGGTCATCTAACGATAATGTACAGGACGTTACTTCTGGATTAGCAAATACTGCTAACGTCACAAACATTGATATTACTGAAGCAGGTGCAAATGGTGTAGTATCTCAATCTAACGTAACTCATGTGGTAATAAATGAAGTTGTTGGACAATGGAATGATGATAAAAAGATAAAAGGTAGACGAACTAATGCTATAGCTATCACAAATACAGTATCAATAACTGGTGTATCTGATGTGATGTTTATGGCAAACGCAGATTCAAATGGAATAGCAGATGTGTTTTCTAATGTATCTGTGACAGCACAAGTAATTGGATCAAACAGTGAAAACGTAGGTTTTAAAACTACAAGATATTCAAACGGCACTTTAGCTAGTTTTCACAACTCAGCTGCTGCATTTATAAAAGGAAGAGACTCAAACACTTACGCAAACATTGTAGCTGTAGGATCAGGTCAAGGTGCAAACTTTAACATAGGAACATTAGAGAATGAGGATCCAATAACAATCTATACAGATTTTATAGGTGAAAATAATGTAGCCAATTGTGCATATCTAGATTGTCTTATTGATGGAGGAAACAGCGGAATAGGATTCGTAGACAGCTGTAACGTCATTGCTGGAAGTTCAGGATATCAACAAGGTGCTGAAATAATATTTAGCAATGGTGGTGAAGGTGGTGGACCGCCAACAGTGAATGCTATAGCAACCATAAGTGTTGACAGTAATGGCCAGATACTCAGCACAACTGTTACAAATCAAGGAGCAGGATTCTTTACTGAATCGACTGCAACATTGCCAGCAACATCAGGAAACGTAGCAACCGTGACTGGTAATTTTGATTTTGGTTACGGTTTTCCAAAAGACCAGGACGGAGACTATACAACTATTTTAGACAAAGTGTTAACAAGAATCAGTGGAAACGTCGGTACCATATCATCATTTTCTCAAATCAACCCTGGAAACAATTATAACTTTGATCCATTTGTGTCAGTGTACACTCCAGGTATTGCAAAATATAATAGAAGAGACATTGTAGTAAACCTATCTGATATGAATACAACGGCTGCAGGTGAAACCAGAGATTTTGTTATTGGTGAAACAATTAATCAGACAGTAACATTCCAATCGCAAGTTTTAACTGTTAGTGGAGGATTTACTTTATCATTCAACAACAGTGCTGCAGATGCTACAGCAAACAATTCACAAATAGAGGATCTGATAGGGGGATCTGTAATACAATCAGTTAATGCCACTGCCGATATACTAGGTGAAATTTTATCGGGAGACTCTACATCACTGACAGTAACAAATTTAAGGAAAAGAATAGAGGACGGAAATAACAACTTTACGTTTGATGTTTCTGATCCAACTCCATTTACACAAGACCCAATTATCTTTGGAGATCCGAGTCAAGGAGATGCTAATATAGCATCGATAGCAGCGACTGTAGACGGTCTAGGAACCGTTTCTCAATCATCTGTAGCAAAAGGACAGGTTTACAAATTCAACACCAATTTAGACGGCACAGGTGATGTAGGTATTAGAAGATTATCATTTAGCGTAGGTTTCAATGATAGTGGTACATTGCAAGGATTGTCATCAGGTGCAGGTGGTACAATAGACTCATTATACGAAGATGTTGCGACAAGACCTATCGGAGATAATGCAAATGTAATCGCAGATGCAAGAGCAGCCAATGGTATTGTTACTAGTGTAGAGGTCATAGATAGTGGATTTGGATATCAACACAATGCCAATTTAACATTACAATCTACCAATTCTCAGAATCAAATAGTCGTCAGTGGCGTAGCTAATGTTGCGACTACAGGTGTAGGACCTGGATATTGGTCTTCTAAAGAAGCATTTTTGAATACTAAATACATACATGATAACGATTTTTATCAATCACATTCATATGTAATTGAGTCTGGGTTGTCTTTAAATAAATATAGAGACATACTTTTACAGTCAACACACATTGCAGGAACGAGATTGTTTGGTAGAGTAATAAAAGAAAGCATTGCAAACGTAAGTGTCACATTCTCTAATACACAAGTACAGAGAATACACAGTAGCAATGGAGACATAATAGAAACGGTAAACACGTAATGGGAAAATTAGTAACATCAAATTTTAATTCACACAATGCAAAGCAATTTGTAGAGTCACTTAATGAGACTGCAAACAGTTTATATTACGTATTCATAGGAAAGCATGATCCGTTTACTGAAACAGGATTTAATGATAACACTCCTCCGACTCAAAACAATTCGCCAGAAAATGCTTTTTATCAACCATACAGGGACATGATATATGGTAAGCAGGTAACTACATCTGACATAAAACATATGATTGCAAACAATGAATGGTCAGCCAATACTGTGTATGCTCAGTATGATCATAGAGATGGCAATCTTAAAGATAAAAATTTCTTTGTGCATGTACAAGAAGCTAATAATGATTATAGTGTGTTTAAATGTTTAGGAAACAATAAGGGTACCCCATCAATTGACAAACCAACAGCGTCAGAGACATCAGCTAACGATGATATCTACATCACCACGACTGATCGATATCAATGGAAACTTATGTATGAGATACCTTTATCAACATACAACAAATTTGTTACATCTAAGAAAATACCACTTATAGAGGATTCCGTTATTACCTCTAATGCTGTATCAGGAGCTATAGACTTCGTAACAGTTAATAGTGGAGGTAGTAGATATAACAGTGTTGCAAATGGTGTTATAAAAGTTACTAATGTTGGTGGAAACTCAAGAATGCTTGAGATAGAATCATTAGTGAGTGCTAACGTAACATACTCTCAAACAAATACTTTTGTAAGTGGTACATTTGGTATTGAAAGAGTTGATCTATTAGGAAAGCATTCTAACGGAGATCTATTTGATAGCAACAATGCTCCCAACTTAATTAATAACATTGCTAATGCTGTAACAATTGAAGCAAACACGTCACAACTAAGAGTCGTAGACATTGCTGGAAATTTCTTTGGAAACACTGACGTCGTAGTAGTGAGAGGACAAACTACTAATGCTACTTCATTAATAACAGATTTGGTATCAGATACGTCTACTCTATCAGCTAATACAGATTTCTATAAAGGATCAACGTTTTACATTACCGCTGGATCAGGAGCAGGTGCTGCAGCATCAATAAGCGAATATATTGTCACAGGATCTGCAAGAAGAGTTTTACTTGCAAATGATCAAGGTTTTGCAAATACAACTGGCATGATTGTTGATACTACTTCAAGATTTGAAATAACACCATCAGTTACAATATCAGGTGATGGTTCAGGTGCTGAAGGTAGAGCAATTGTAAACACATCCATTGGAGCAATTGACACAATTGAAATTACAAAAAGAGGTCAAGGATACACTTTTGCTGATGCTACAATTATAGGAAACACTGGAATAGTAAGCAGCCTGCAAGCTGACAATGCAAACGTGACAGTCATTATTGGACCTAAAGGTGGTCATGGATCCGATCCAATTAATGAACTATACTCAGACACAGTAGGAATATCCGTAGACTTTGCAAACAGCGAAGGTGGAAACATTCCAGCTAACAATGACTTTAGACAGATCGGTATAGTAAAAGATCCTTTGTTTAGTAATTGTGTAATAACTTTAGCTAACACATTAACCACAGATGGAGGAACTACTGGTGGCCAATCATTCCAGGATGAAGAAGTGGTCATTCAAACTACAACTGGTGCGTATGGTGTAGTCTCAACAAGAGCTACAGGTTCAATTAATTTATCTAATGTGTATGGTCAATTTGTAACATCTGCAGCAGGAAACACTACACATAGAATTGTTGGCCAGACTTCAAACACATCATCTACAATATCTGACTTTCAAACAAATGAGAGAAGCACATCAAACTTTTCTACATTTGATCAAAGATTTAGATTGACTGGATTTGCTCAAACTACTACAGATGCAGCTTTTTCAATAGATGAACCGGTTATTCAGGCAAGTACTAATGCGACAGGTATAGTACATAGCATAAATACTGGAGCAGGAGCAGCTGTGCTTACTATTACAAACAAAAAAGGTAATTGGTTAGCATCAGATGCTGCTAGTGGTACAGACTATACATTTGACGGAAGTTTAAGTGGAGGTGCAGGAACTTTTCAAGATACTGCTGGACCGGATATAGTACCAAACACTGGAGAGATTGTTTACTTAGAAAACGTTTCTCCAATAACAAGATCAGATGATCAAACAGAACGAATTAAACTAATGATTGAGTTTTAGAGGAACAAATGGGAATAGAAACAGACTTAAATGTAAATCCGTATTACGACGACTTTGATGAGACAAAAGATTATCATAGAGTGTTGTTTAAGCCAGCAGTGCCTCTGCAAGCTAGGGAACTGACTCAGTTACAAACTATACTTCAAAATCAGATTGAGAAGTTTGGACAGTTTAATTTAAAAGAAGGATCAATAGTAAAAGGATGTGGATTTACATATACTAATGATATCAAGTATGCAAAGATACTAGACAAAACTTCTTCAGGCACAGACATAAACATTAACTTGTTTGGTGAAGGCGATTTCATAAGAGATAATTCAAACCTAGTATCAAGAATTGTTTCTACATCAGGTGGTTTAGAATCTCAGAACCCAGATCTAAACACTTTATTCTTTAATTACATCAACACTGGAAATACAGCTAATAAAAAAGCATATGCCCCAGCAGACGAAGTAGAAATATATCCTGCAAGCACTGGCATAGCTAATGTTGTGTTCACAGGTATTCCTAACGATGTTTTTGTAACCAATACTGATTCTATATCAGTGACATCAAATTTAAAAGGGTCAGGTTTATCTGGTCATGTAGTTACTACAGACGGAACTAACCAATACTTATCAGCAAACATTACTGCCAATGGCACTGGATTCAGCGTTGATGATTTACCCTCTGCTACAATCGTAGCATCTAATGGTGGAGTGTTTACACAAGGCAACACAACATCAAACACCATATATGATTTTGCTAATGCAATATCTAATGGACAGATAACTGTAGAAGTAACGCTTAATAAAAGCGGCAATGTTACAATAGCCAATACAGAGTTTCAAAATTCTAATGCAGAGTTTAACGTATTAGGAAGTGCCTTCCAGATGAAAGTACAAGATGGCGTCATTTTCCAAAAAGGTACCTTCCAACGTTTTGCAGAACAAAGTATTATTGTATCTAAGTATTCTAGCAGACCTAATGAGCTGTCTGTAGGTGTAACAACTGAAGAGTCATTTGTTAACAGTAGTATCGATACATCTTTACTTGACAACGCTTCTGGCTTTGCTAATGAAAATGCACCTGGTGCAGATAGATTAAAATTACAGCCAACACTTGTAGTGAACACTACTGCAGATGCTGTAACATCAAACAACTTCTTAAGACTAGTTGAGTTCCAACATGGGTTACCAGTTAAGTTAAATACCAAAGCTCAGCTTTCTGGTCTAGGCGAAGTTATCGAACAAAGACTTTATGAGACAAGTGGAGACTATGTTATTGAACCGCTTGCTATTGGTACAGAACCAATAAGAGGTAACACTACTCACTTTTCAGTAGCTGTAGGTGCTGGTATAGGATATAATAAAGGTCAACGTTTTGAGTTAATTAATACAAATAGAATCTCTCATCAAAAAGCTACAAAATCATTAAGTATACCAAATCAAGAAATTTCTATAAACTATGGCAACTATGTTGAAGTAGATGAGTATGCTGGCCAGTTTGGAATAAAAACAAACGATAGAGTTCTTTTAATGGGTGCTGCATTTAACTCTGTAAGCGCAGCAAACGGATCAACTTACGATATATCATCAAACACTATTGCTGGATTTAATGATACAAATAAAACATTAGCATATGCAGGTACGACAGGCAATGTAGTGGGTTCTGCAAGAGTTAGAGCAATGGAAACATTGTCATCTGATACTTCTAAGAGTACTTCTAAATTTAATCTATACATTTACGATATACAAATGGAGCCAGGTAAATCATTTGCTAAGAATGCAAAGAGCTTATTCCATTATAGTGGCACAGAATATACAGGTACAAATTCACAAACAAATTTAACTCATAGAGGAATAGCTGACTTAGTTCTCAATTCTAGTGGCAAAGCAAAAATATTAGATCAACAAGCTCAAGACAGAGATATGGTATTCTCTGTTGGTCAGGTAGGAATTAAATCAATATCTAACAATGCAAGTTTTACTTTTGAAGATAGCACTGATGGTTCATTTGATAGTAATGGATCTGCAACATTTGAAAAAGACGGTACACAAAACTGGAACTTTGGAACAGCTGACACAACTTTAACAGAAGCTCAAGAAAATGATCTTTTATTAATTTCAAACACTACAATCGTTTCAACAACAGAAAATGATCCAAACACAACAACTAATGGAACAACAAAGATTACATCTGTAGATGTATCAGATATTTTTGAAGGCGACTACATTAGAGTAGCTAACTCATCAGCTAACGCTGGAATATTCCAAGTTGTTCAAAAAGGCGGTACTAATTTAATCGTCGACAGAAACGTTCCTGCTAGTTCTAATCAATCAATTAGTATAGCATATCCTAAAGGAAGAGCGATACCACTTAAAAATAGATCAACAGCTTCAGCAGCTTTATCAGGATCAGGACAAACATTAACTGTAAATCTTGGAAGAACTTTTGGCTCTAGCTGGACTGCTGACTTAATACATAAAACAAAAGAAACTAGTTCACCTGGTATAACAAAACAATATAAGACTTCTGAGATAGTAATATATCCAGCAAACAATGAAGCTAACACGGTCGGTCCATGGTCTCTAGGTATACCAGATGGCCATAAATTAGTATCAGTTTATGCTTCAGATAATACTATTGTTCAAGGAAGCAATGCCATAGCCAATGCAATAGCTAATGGAACAATGTCTGATAAGACACGAGAATTTGATTTACTTAATGGCCAAAAAGGTTCTAAGTATGGATTATCTAAATTAAAATTAACTCCTGGTAGTACGTATAATGTAAGTTCAAGTGGAACTATAGCTGCTACATTTAGACATTTTGATAACGATTCAGTCGGAGGATATGCATCATTTAGATCATATGCTGCTTTAATTGATGACACTCAAGTATTATCTACTAAAATACAGACACAAGACATTCCAGTTTTAAAATCTGATATATCTGGTATTGATTATTCTTTAAGAGACTGTATTGATTTTAGACCATATGTTTCAGCTACAGGTACTGTAGAGGGTACTTTCTTAGATGCAGATGCATCTGTAAACCCATCTTCAGTAGAACAAATTTCTGGTAATACAATAACATCTTCTCCTAATAGATTGTGGAGCAGTAGTATTGAATACTACCTACCAAGAAGAGATTCATTAATTATACAGGATGGAAACCTTTCAATAGTATATGGACAGTCTAGCGTTAACCCACAGCTTCCAACTATTCCATCAGACTCTATGCAACTTGGAACTTTAAATGTTCCAGTATATCCATCTTTAGATTCAGTAATGGCTTCTATTTCTAAAAGACCTGACTTAGCTGTAAAGATATCTTCGTCACAGTTAAAAAGATATACAATGAGCGATATAAAAGCTATTGATCAAAGAGTTGATAATTTAGAATACTACAGCTCATTAAACCTGTTAGAAAAAAGAACATCAAAAGAAGTAATACCACAAAGATCAAATCCATTATCTGATAGGTTTAAAAACGGATTCATGGTAGATAATTTTGTAAAACCTACAACAGGTAATCCATTAAACACTGAATATAAAGCAGGTTTTGATACTGCAAGAGCTTTACTTACACCTAGATTTGAAAAGTATAATTTAGATTTAGTACTATCTAGTGGCGGTCGTGCAAGACAGATAGGTGATTCTGTCATGACGGATCACAGGGTAAGAAGAATTATTCAACAACCAAATGCTACACAAAGTAGAAAATGTACATCAGCATTCTGGCAATACAATGGTACGGTTCAATTATATCCAGACTATCTTAACCATGTAGATGAGACAATAAGCCCTGAGGTTCAAATTGACGTTGACGTTGCAACAGGTACTCTATCATTATTAGATGAACTGAGTAAAATGCTTCCATTACAGACTACTGAACAAAAAATAATTTCAGAAGAAAAAACCAAAACATTACTTGACTCTGTTGTAAATCCAGGAGGATTAACAGCTACAGAAACATATGAAATAGTTACTACAACAGAGATTGAAGAGACCAACAAAGGACTCACAGGCGATGTATCTACAACTAGAAAAACGGTTGGTGAGTTTGTTACTGATATATCATTCCAGCCTTATATACCTGGTATAGATATTAGATTTATTGCTACAGGATTGAGACCAGGATTAAGACATTACGTATACTTTGATAACGTAGATGTAAATTCAAAGGTTGCACCTGGTGAGGTTGCAACTCATATACAACCTGATTTAGACCCTATTCAAATTGCATCTTCTCAAAACATTAAAGCATTGATCAGAAGAAAGAATTCATTTGGTTCTGCATTAACAGCAAACACTACAGGAGGATTGTCTGGTATCTTTAGAATACCTGCAGCTACATTCTTTGCAGGTGAAAGAAAATTTGCAATTACTGATGTATCAAACCTATCTCAAGTGGGCGAAACTGTATCAGCAGCTTCTACTAAATTCAATTGCTTTAATTTTGGATTAAGCAAAACTGTTGTTACTCAAACTACAAGACAACCAATACTATCATCAACAGAGACATCAAATATCTATCAAGCAATAAGCAACACTATTGTTGAAGAGGTAGTTACAATACCAGTCGACGATGATGGAGGCGGTCCAGCAAATGATGATCCTATTATAGTACCACCTGATGAGGATGGCGGAATTAGAGATATATGCGAACAATTCAACAGAAGTGATCTTGATATCTTTGATGAGTTCCCTGAAAGAGGGTTTACGAAAGTTATTCCTTTAAGAGTACATGATTGTGAGATATGTACAGATTCAGTTGTACAGGATTTAAGAAACTGGGGCATAAATGCTCATAATAGAGATATGCACAGAGCCCCAAGAGAATCAGCGCATTATAGATGCGCACAGTACATTGATCCATTGGCACAAACATTTAAGCTTCAAGACTCAATGTTTGCTGGTGCACCTTTCGGTTATTTAAAATCTGTTGATGTTGCATTTGCTAAAAAACATTCATCTCTAGGTTGTACAGTTGAGATCAGAGAAGTAATTAATGGAGTACCAGGTTCAAGCATACTACCATTTGGTCAGACAATGTTAAAATCAAATCAGATAGTTACATCAACGGACGGATCAGCACTTACGAGAATAAACTTTAAAGCACCTGTAGGTGTAGAAACTAATAAAGAGTATTGCTTTGTAATAAAACCTGAATCCAATAACCCAGAATTAGAAGTGTTTACATCTAAAGCAGGTCAATCAGAATTAAGAACTGGTAGATCAATAAACCAAGACTGGGGTGCTGGTACATTATTCTTATCAAGCAATGATAGACAATGGACACCATATATGGACGAAGATGTTAAGTTTACTTTAAACGCAGCATACTTTGATGCAACTAACTCTCAGATAAGTTTAGTAAATGATGATTACGAATTCTTAAAGACAGATGCTAACGGAGTTTCAGGTTCATTTGATCAAGGTGAGGAAGTTTTCCAACTTGGTACAGTTGCAACAGGAAACGTAACATTTGCATCAGGATCAGACACAATTACAGCTGGAACTACGGACTTATCATTGCTAGGTATTAGCGCTGGTAATAAAATAGTTTTAGAAAATGCAAACAGTAATTATGATGTCGTAGAAGTATCTAGTGCAAACAGCACAGTTATTAAGTTAAGGGGTGCACCAGATATTACTGAAACAGTAGCTTCGTCTGGTAAGATAAGAATAACACCTGTAGGAACATTTAAACAAATAGATGCAAATACAAACACAATTCTTATTAATGATAGTACAGCTACTAATAGTACGTTCTTGTTTACTTCTGCAAACACTTTGGTAGGTTCTTCAAGCGGAGCTACAGCAGTTATTGGTAGCGTGGAAGACACTAACATTACATACTTTGAGCCTAGGTTATATAACAATGTTCCTAATGCTACAGCTATTGTTACTAAATTAAGTGCAACACACTCTGCTAATAATTCATTAACAGAATTTGAAAGAATTAAAACAAACGATAGAAACTATCCAGATGCACCTATAAAAATTAAGAGTAAGTCTAATGAGATTGACGGGACTACAATAAACAAATCCCTAAAATTAAGATATAACTTCTCATCTAAGAATAGATACATTTCACCTATGATTGATCTACAATCACAGTCATTATTAATATATGAAAATGTAATTAACAATAGTGTGGTAGATGAGCATGTTCCAGAAAAAGGACAAGCTGCAGCAAAATACATTTCAAGAACATTAACTTTAGGAGATGGACTTGATGCAGAAGATATAAAAGTATTTGTAAATGCATATAGACCAGCTGGAACAGATATAAAAGTATATGCTAAACCAATTAACCAAGCTGATGATTCAGGGGATAATTCATGGTCAGAGTTACAAATAATTCAAAACAAAGATAAGATAAGTTCTAGTGAGAATAGAAACGATACTATTGAATATAGTTTTGAATTTAATGATGCTCCTCAGTCAACCATTAAAACAGGATCAGTAACATTTAATAATGCAAGTCCAACTATTACTGGAGTCGGAACATCCTTTACAACAGAATTTGCAGTAGGAGATCTAGTTAAGATAGACAATCCTCCATTCGATGCTAATACTAACTATCAAGTATCAATGGTAACAGCAATTGCTAGTGACACATCAATGACTATTGGAGATGATATATCAATAGGTACTGAACTTGATGGTAGACAGATATCTAAAGTTGATGCTGAATACAAGAACCAGGTATTTAGAGATCCTCAATCTGATGATGACAATGCATTTACTGTTCCTTATGTAGCAACATATTACAATAGTAATAATGAAAAAATGATAGGTTACAAGTATCTTTCAATCAAGATAATAATGACATCAGATTCAACTTCTAAGTCACCTTACCTTGAAAACTATAGGGCAATTGCGGTATCGTTATAATGGCTAGAAAACTTTTAGTAGAAACAGAGAGAAATGGATTATATAGAGACACTTCCTCTATGGCACTTATAAATAATGATAAGGCTTCTTTTGCTGCTTATAAGTTAAAAAGAAAGAAAGGAAATACAGTACAAGAGTTGTCTACAGATGTAGCTTCTTTAAAACAAGATATGGTAGAGATAAAAAAAATGTTGATGACACTCACAGAGGGAATAAATGGCAAGTAATAATTATACAAGTGCGAACGTAGTACCGTCATCTGATACCTTCAGAGAATGGGTTGACCTAACGAACAGAATAACATACGATATGGAGAAGCGTGTCGTAACTACTGAAATGCACTCAGTAGGTGGTGGCACAACTGGTAATGCATATGTAAATGGATTCTTTAGTGCTAACACATTAATGATTACAGATAGCATTCAAGGTGTAGGTACAGACGACTCCTCAAACGTTGTTGGTGCAAACTCTGCACTTGCTAACTTAATCATTAGTACTAATGCAACCTTTATAGCCAACTCTACTCACTATTCACATATCAATGCACAAGCAAATGTCCATGTAAGTGGTGGACTGCTTGATGTAGACGCTATTGTAGATATTGATAATGCTGATACAGACATTACAGCTACTGACTTCACATTAACTGGTACAACTGCAAATTTAGATTCAACAACTACAGCTGTTAATGGAACTACATTAGATATAAATTCTACAAACATTGATGTAGATTCTGCTAACGTAGACATAGCAGCAACAGAATTAAAGATTTCAGGAACATCAGCTAACGTACATAGTACTACATTATTAGTAAATGGAACAACAATAGATGCACATTCAAATGTTGATATTGACAATGCACTTACAGATATTAATGCAACAAGTCTTAAATTATCAGGAACAACAGCTAATCTAGATTCTACAACAACCAACATTAAAGGCACATTGTTAGACATTACATCAACTGATGTAAACGTATCTGGTACTAATGCAACTATTGATTCTACACATTTAGACATTCACGGAACAAGTTTAGATATTAACTCTGCAACAAATATTGACGGAGTTCTTACTGTAACAAACAATGCAACAATTGGAAATGCTAATAGTGATCTATTAACTGTCAACTCAAACACTGTTTTAACAGATAAGTTAAATGTTCAAGAAGCTGTAGATTTAGATACAACATTGAACGTAGATGGAGATGCTTCTTTTAATGCAAACGTAACATTAGGTGATGCAAATACTGATTCAGTAAACTTTGTTGCAGAAGTATCCTCAGGTATTATTCCAGAAAGTAATACTCTAGCATTAGGTTTAGATGATGCAAGATGGATACTAAATGCAAACACAATTAATGCATCAGGCGATATAACAGCTCAAGCAGATGTAGATGTAGCAGGAGAAGCAAATGTAAACAGTCTAGTAGTAGTAACAGATGCATCAGTACAAGGCGACACGACATTAGGTAATGCTAATACAGACTTAGTAACATTTAATGCAAGAAGTTCAAACATAGAGCCATCAGCCAATGATAATTTATTAGGTACAAATCTTAAGAGATGGGAACTAAATGCTAGAGCTGTTAATGCATCTAATGCATCTATATTCTCAAACACATTATTAATAGTTGGAGATGTAACTGCTAACAGTGACGTAGATGTTGCGGGTGAAGCTAACTCCGATACATTGCATGTTAGATCTACATCATTTTTAAATGCTCATGTAACTGCAGCAGCCAATGTTAACATAGGTACCGAGTTACGTGTTGCAGGTGACACATTTATCCATCATGGAAGTACAGATGGCATAATAACAGTTTCAGAAGGAAAGATTACGGTAGGTAGCGGTACAGTTAACACAGCAATCACTCCTACAAGTATTAACACGGATGGAACCTTAGACGTATTAGGTGCTACATCATTAGCCAGTACATTAGGTGTTTCAAAAGCTGCTTCATTAGCTAACACAATATCCGTAACAGGCAACACAACATTATCAAACGCAGTAGCAATTGTTGGTCCTGCAACATTATCAAACACAATCTCTGTTGCCAATAATGCAACAATTACTGGAACCCTGGGAGTTACGAGAGCTACAACATTATCAAGCACATTAGAAGTAACAGGCACATCAACTCTTACAGGAGATGTTACTGCAGTAGGAAACATTAAAGCAGCTAGTGCAAACGTATCAGGACACTCAAACGTAGCTACATTAGGAGCAACTGGTACAGTTGACCTTGACAGTACATTAAATGTAGATGGAGCTACAACGCTTGGTGATACATTAGCAGTAACTAATACAGCTTCTTTAAGCAACACTTTAACAGTAGCAGGCAAATCAACTCTATCATCAGCTAACGTATCAGGTACATTACAAGCAAATGGAGCAGTTGACTTAAACAGTACATTGGATGTATTAAGAAATGCATCATTTAGTAACTCAATGACTGTAACTGGAGCGGTTGATATAAACAATACATTAGATGTATTAAGAGCCGCAACATTATCAAATACATTATCAGTAGCAGGCAACACAACATTAAGCAAAACCTTAGCTGCTGGGAATACTACATTAACCGGATTTATAAATGTATCAACAACATCAAATTTAACTGGTGTCGTTACTACTGGATCTGATGTAGATATTTCAGGTGAGGCTAATTCAGCTACACTAAGATCAAGAGGCATTGCTAATGTAGATGGTCTACTCAGAGCTAAAAGTAATTTAGTAGTAACAGGTACAGCTAATGCGTCAGTAGCAATTCATGTAGGAACAGCTAACACAAAAGTAAGATTAGCTAATAATGATATTGCAGTAGGTAATGCAGCTGCAAATTCTAAACTTACTTCTACATCAATTTCAACAACTGGTACATTAACTGTATCAAGCACTGCAGCATTAGGCGATACAACAATAAACGGTAATGCTTCTGTTACAAATAACTTAGATGCAACATTTGCAAATGTTGGTGGACTACGCTCAACTGGACCAGCTGATATTGATGGAGCTCTAAACGTAGATGGAGCTACGACACTAAATGGGGATGTAGATTTAGGAAATGCATCAGGTGATGATATCTCCTTTACAGGTAGAGTAGATTCAAGTTTACAACCTACAGCTAACGGCAAAGTATTAGGTCATACATCAAGAAGATGGAAAGGTGTGTTCACATCAGCAAATACATCTGATTCATTATCAGTAGGTTCAACAATTACTGGTGGAAACACATCTATCACAGGTTTTGTAAATGCAACGACATCTGGTCAGTTTGGAACCACATTAACAGTTGGTGGCAATACAGATATTAATGGTACACATATATATCTTGGTTCAAATGCTTCAATACTTTCTGGCAGCAACGTTACTACTCTTTCTACTACTAAAGCAGTGGTAGCTAATTTAGAAGTTTCAGGTTCAGCAGTATTACCATCAGACACAACATTAGATATTGCAGAAGCAAACACAGCTGTATTAAAAGTTAGAGCAAATGCAGAATTCAGTACAGGTGCTAATGTAGTAATTGGAATAGGATCAAATCCATCAGGTAGAGCAACCGTTAATCTAACTAATGCTCACTTTACTAGTACAATGGTTTTAAATGATGGCATGGACATTGGTACAAATGCAAATGGCGTTTCTACATTCGTCTCAGGTTCGTCAGGAACAAGAGCCAACACGACAGCATTAGAAACAGACAATGTATATGCAAGAAATGATTTAGTTGCTAACTACTCATCAGATAAAAGATTAAAAGACAAAGTTATAAAAATTGATACTGCACTTAATAAAGTAAATGATCTAAGTGGATATCAATTTGAATGGAACCAACATATAGATGACTATAGAATTGGTACTGTTGATTATGGTGTATTAGCTCAGGAATTGGAGTCAGTTCTCCCTCATGCAGTAGACATAAATAACCGTGGATACAAAACAGTAAACTATAATAGCCTGATACCATTATTAATTGAGGCCGTTAAAGAATTGTCAAGTAAAGTAGAGAAGTTGGAAGGGGAACAATAATGGCTGATCAAATATTACATAATACTAATACCGTAGTAGATTCTAGTGGTCTAGTTTCAAATGCAGCGTTAGCTAACTCTGGCGTAACATCAGGAGAATACACTTCTAATAATACTCATTTATTGAGTTTTGAAGTAGATGCCAAAGGTAGAATAACAACAGCAAGCACCCCTACCATTAATGTAACAGGAGTAACATTTGCAAATACAAATGCAAGTGGTACCCCAAGTAGTGCATTTGCACACACTCCTAACCAGAAAGTTTACATTTCATCTTCTGCTCCCTCAAGCAATTCTATAGGAAATAACGGAGACATTTGGTATCAGACACTAACATAAGGGACACTTAAGTGGCTGAGATTAATTATACAAAATCCTTTTTAGGGTCGGAACGTCAGTTTGCTGAATCTTATCAGGGACATAATTACGTCCATAATACACCAGCTAAAATATATCTGTCCGGATGGAGTAAAGCATATACTAAAACTTATATAGGACAGTATACTAAAAGTTATTCTAAATCTTATCTAGCACAATATTCAAAAGAATATGAAGGATCGTTTAATAAGACTTATCTAGGAAATTACACCAAAACATATACAGGACAATATACTGGAACATTTACTGGTATATATGAAGGTACGTTTAATAAACAGTATGAAGGACAGTATACTGGAAACTTCGAAGGTACATTTAATAAACAATATGAAGGAACCTTCAATAAAGCATATAGTGGTCAGTACACTGGGCCACAGAGATATAATAACAAGACAATAGGAAACTTCATTGGTACCTTTAATAAACAATTTGAAAAACATTATGCTGAGTCAGGTAGCCCATACATAAAAACATACACGGGTCTATATACAAAAACTTACTCAGGAACTTATTTAGGACAATATACAAAAACATATACTGGACTATATGAAGGATCGTTTAACAAAGAATATGAAGGACAGTTTACTGCAACGTGGGTCGGCCAATATACTGATACTCGTTCAGCAATTGTTCCTACAGTAAGAACAAGCAACGTTTTATATTCAGGTGCATATGAGCAAGTATACACTCACATATATGTTGGAGAATACTCAAAAGAATATGAAGGATCATTTCATAAATTATGGTCCGGTACATATCAGGGTACCTTTAAAGGATTGTTTACAAGAACGTGGTTAGGGCAGTATGACAAAACCTATCTTGGACAATACTCAGGACTTTTCCAAAAAAATTATGTCGGTGAAAGAATAGCATACTATAGCCACATTTATAACCACAACTATGTAGGCGTTTATCAAAAAGTTTATCTAGGACAATTTACAAAAAGTTATCTTCCTACTGGCAACGTTCCAGCTAGTAATTATCAAAAAGAATTTACTGGACCAGGATATGTTAGGCAAATAGAAAGAATTTTCTTACCAGGATCACAGTTTGACATCTTTGATGAATCTGCATATGTAGGAACAACAGACCACACTTTCAATACATCATATGTAAGTAGCTACATCCAAGACAACAACTGGATGAATGATTTAGGCCTGCAGTATCAAGGTGGAACAGCACCGGCAGGATTTACAAACTACATTGCTACAGTTAACGCATGGGTAGCGGGACCAAACTGGGTCGGTCCTGGTAATGCAACATATCAAGGTGACCTACTTGGTCTAAACTATGTTCAAGGTACTCCTAATCCCACCGGTCAGAATGTTGGCAAATATTCATTCTTCATGGGTGCATATAATAAAAACACTGCCGTAAACTATATTGGTGGAAGCAGTCCACTTGGATACTTCTTAAATACATTTGAAGCTACATTTTCACAATTTAGATATTTTACAGGAATTAATCAAGGAAGGTTACCTGGTCAACCTACCTTTAAAAATTATGGTGGATTTAGATATTGGTCTAAAGCATACAATAAAAACTATATAGGCGGCATATACACAGGTGGAGTATATGCTGGTGCATTAAGTTATAGTAAGATGTTTACTGATGGATCGTTCCTAGGAAAAGGGCAGAAAGAAAATTTATATGTTGGACAAAATCCAGGAGAACCGCCATCACCTTTCCCATCACCTCCAGGCGAAGGAAATACATACGAAGGTGTCCCTTTAGTTTACTATGTTGGAAACTATGAAAAGAATTATATATTAGGACCATACGAGAGAACATACGAAGGTGAAAGAGCTGTAAATTATATACACGTACGTACGGTAGGTTATACAAAGAACTACTCAAAAAATTATGTACACTCACGTCCGGTTCAATGGGAAGGCCTATATGAAGGAACATTCCACAAACAATATGAAGGTGGATATGATAAACAATACGAAGGATCCTTCAATAAGAACTTCTCCAGATTAAGTGCAGCAGTATATACAGGAACATTTATAAAAGTATATCTTGGAGACTATGAGGCAGGATTCTCAGCAGGAATAGCTACAGCAAGAAACTCTACCGAAAGTTTCTCTGGTTCTTATATTGGATACTTTGATGGTGCACAATTTACAGGATACTTTGATGGACTAACATACTCAGGATATTTCACTAAAACTTATGTAGGCCAATATGAAGGAACATTTGATAAGCAATATGAAGGATCATTTGTAGGATACTTCGACAAGCAATATGAAGGATCCTTTACAAGGAACTATATAAAACAATGGACCAAGTTGTATACAGGAACGTTTACAGGAGTATATTCTGGCGGTCCATACGACACACAATATACAGGTAGCTATACAAAAAGTTATACTGGACAATATACAAAAACGTATACTGGAATTTATTCACAACTGTTTAGTGGTTTATATACCAAAACATATACTGGCCAGTATGAGGGATCATTTGATAAGCAGTTCGAGGGTTCTTTTGATAAGACATACATTGGTGCATATGTAAAAACATACACAGGAATATATATTGCACAATATACGAAAGGATACATTAAACATTACACTCATCAATACGAAGGATCTTTTAATAAAGCGTATATAAAAACATACGGTGGAGCATACTCAGGTGCTGGTCCTAAAAATTACTCACTAGCATACTTTACTAACAATTATGCAGGAGAGAGAACCTTCCATCAATCATACACAGGAACAACAAGCACTCAAAGTTTGCAATCCGGTAACTTGACAGATTCTGGAAAAGTAAGGGTAAAAGTTGACGGTGTATGGAAAGAAGTTTCTAGAACTAGAGTAAAAGAAAATGGTGTATGGAAGACTGTACAAACCACACAAGTAAAAGATAACGGAACATTTAAAACTGTAGCAGTTGATTATGACAGAGTAGATATAAATGTCACATCTAATACTAATCAATTTAATCTTGGATCAGAGTTGACTTCTTTAGGGCTTTCATTGTATAGTAAGCCAAAGCATGTTAACATTGTTGTCGATCCAGGTGTTACAATATACTCAGATGATATAAATGTTCCTGCGTTTGACACATCATTAATCTCACAATCTAGAAGTGTTAATCATAAAGTTAAGATAACATTAAAAGCTGATGCCAATGGCCCAGCAAGAATAATTGGAGCTGGTGGTGATAATGGAGACTACATAGCAGTAGGTGAAGATGGTGGTAATGGTGGAGATGCAATATTGTTAAGAAGTCCTGTTGAACTTTACATTGAGAGTTATGGAATTATCGCCGGAGGTGGCGGTGGTGGTGGATCAGGTGGTGTAGGCGTGCACGGTGCATTTGAAGAATATATAATTGCTGGAGCAGGTAATGGCGGTAAAGGTGCTGGCTATCATTCTAGTGTAGGTGGATTTGTAGAAGAATCAGATTCAGCTAGATCAGGCAACAACGGTGCTATTCATTATCAATTACACGGTGGTGATGGTGGTAGATTGGGTCAACTGGGTACAGCTGGTGGAGGATTTACTCATGATAATCCTGCAAGAAACGAATCTAATCCTGGTACAAATTATGCTCAGTATGCAAATGCTGGTAACGGAGGCATTCCTGGATCAGCTATAAAAGGGTATAATGCCTCTCGAGTAACTTTTATAAATAGTACCGAGAGTAGCGTTTGGGGTGATAGCGCTTTTAAATTTAAGGCTTAAATAAATGGGAAATCCGTTAAAGATCAAATCGACCGTCGGAGGTACTTTTCTTGGCTTACAAGAGATGCAAACAACCGAAATGGATTATGCCGTCCATCAGATCTTAACTGAATTTGCAACATCACTTACTGGTTCAGGTACCATTAATATTAATGGTGATGGAACTGACGCAGGCACATTTACAGATACTAAACGTACATCTAGTGTTGGATCACATCCAGTCTTAGCTAACGGGTTTAACTCGTCAACATTTACCTTAAAACAAAATTTAGAGTCAGTCGCAGAAACATCAATGATTAATCCACTATTTCTTAATGATAGTGGTTATGCTGCAGAGCATAGTAATAACCTTAATGATACATTAATATCTAGAGCATTATCTAATCTTGTATCTAATGGTATTGGATCTTACGTTCTGCAGTCAAATACGCCAAACCCTAGTCTTTATTCAGATAGCGGATTCTCAGTAACAGATACCAGACAAGGTAGTTCTGATATAACATTAAAGTTATGGAGAAAGGACAAAGGAGTTTCTGCTCCTTCTACTGTAAGAACGTCTCAGATAACTAATGGAAGCGTTCAAGAAATGTCAGATGCTGACATTAAAACATTAGCTGCAAGATTAAGAAATCAGATTATAGCAACTGGTATTGGCCAGTATAAATTTGCAGCATCCAATCCAGCTGGAAGTGGAGAGACATGGATCCAAGTTGGAGCATCAATATCCGATACAAGAGCTACAGTATCTGAACAAACATATGCAGCGTCATATACAGGAACCTTTAATAAAGAGTATATTGGATTATATGAAGGAACATATAACAAACAATATTCTACTTTGTACGAAGGAGCATTTAATAAAGCATATGAAGCTTCATACGTAGGTCAATACACCCATTTATTTACACATACATATGTTGGTGAATACGGTACAGTATATTTAGGAAACTATACAAAACAATATGAGGGTACGTTTAACAAACAATACGAAGGTGCATTTGAAGGTGTATATACAGGAATTTATGTTAAACAGTATCAAGGACAATATGAAGGTAATTATTTAAAATCATATTCAGGACTTTATAGCCATCAGTTTGAAGGTGCATTTGATAAGCAGTATGAAGGAACTTTCACTGGATTCTTTAATGCAACCTATACTAATACGTTTACAGGGATATACACAAAGACATATATAGGACAGTACACAGGAACATTTGTAGGTCAATATACCAAACAATATGAAGGTACATTTGAAGGCGCATTTGATAAACAATACGAAGGCGCATACACTGGGATATATACAAAGCTGTATCTTGGAAACTACCACAAACAATATCAAGGTGAATATGTCAAAACATATACAGGCGTATACATCAAACAGTATCAAGGCCAGTATGAAGGAATATACCTAAAGTCCTACACAGGTCAATATAGCAGACAATTTGAAGGTACGTTTACAAAAGATTATGAAGGTTCGTTTGATGGTAATTACACTAAAACATATGTAGGTCAATACACTGGACAATATACTAAATCATATGTAGGTCAATACACTGGGTCATTTGTAGGTATATATGAAAAAGCATATGAAGGTTCTTTTGTAGGAAACTATCAGAAATCATATACTGGTACATTTATTGGTCAATACTCAAAAGAGTATGAAGGTGCATTCAATCAACAGTTTACAAAAACATATGTTGGCCAGTATTCAGGTGTATACATCAAGCAATACCAAGGCCAGTATGAAGGTAATTATTTAAAATCATATAGTGGCATTTATAGTAGACTATTTGAAGGTGCATTTAATAAACAATATGAGGGTACGTTTGAAGGAGTCTTCAATAAAACATACACAGGAATTTATTTAGGCGTATATACTAAAACATATCTAGGCCAATATACTGGTTCGTTTTTAGGATTATATGAAAAGGCATATGAAGGTTCTTTTGATAAGACATACTTAGGCCAATATACAAAAACATATACTGGCAACTATACAAAAACGTATGAAGGATCGTTTGATAAGACTTATCTAGGAAATTATACCAAAACATATACTGGCCAGTATGAAGGTACGTTTACAGGTTACTATGGTGGTACAGATAACTTTGAGGGTATCTTTGCTGGTAACTATGCAAGGTTCTTTACAAAGCAATATATAAAAACATATGCTGGAGTATACGAAGGTGTATATGGAGGCTCAAGAACATTTGCAGGTCAATATGCTG